>FWPU01000599.1_pt1 | contig 116116 bp, 110 predicted proteins | sample 2228361 | NCBI WGS metagenome assembly FWPU01 (sample SAMEA103939777, study PRJEB20133) | metagenome | reverse complement strand
AATGCCTCATGACCGTTGACAAGGGTCAATTTGTGATGTAATCTTCATTTCGTCGGATCGAAATTCGTGCGTATGGAAGGCTTGCTCGGGGAGCCTCGATGACTCTGAGTCCAAAGGTGACGAATGGAGGGCAGGTGATCCCTCAGCCGAAGGGTGCTTGGCATTTGGAAATTCCCGCTGGAGCGCCGGGCACCTACCGCTTGGCTCAACTGGACGATTACACATCCTTACCACGTTCAGCCTTCCCTTGGCAACCTCCATTGACGGTGGAATGGAGGGCGCGCGCTTCAAGCGCCCATATCCCAGGCACGTGGGGTTTTGGTCTGTGGAATGATCCCTTCAGCATGTCGTTGGGGTTTGGCGGAGGGGTTCGGCGCTTGCCTGCCCTACCCAATGCAGCCTGGTTTTTCATTGCCTCTCCACCCAACTTTCTCTCTCTGCGCGATGGCTTGCCAGTCCAGGGTGCCCTGGCAGCCACCTTTCGGGCTGCACAACTTCCCTCGCCTTTGGTGGCTTTGGCTGCCATGAGCCTACCGTTGTTCTTCTGGAAGGTCAGCGCACAATGGTTGCGTCGCATGGGCAGACATCTCATCCAGCAGGATGCTGTGTCTCTCTGCTTAGACCTGACCCAATGGCATTCCTACCAGCTGACTTGGCTGCCACAAGAGACTGCCTTCTACGTGGATGAAGCCCTCGTGCTGAAGACCCGCATCTCGCCTCGACCACCCTTGGGTCAGGTGATCTGGATTGACAATCAATTTGCCGCTTTGCCTCCGGATGGGCGCCTCTCCTACGGCACCCTGGCAAACCCAGAGGCGGCATGGATCGAGGTTGAGTCCATTCAAATGTTTCAATCGGAGATGTGAACATGAAGGTGTGCAAGGTTCTCTCGGTTATCTTCGCCACATGGGTCTGTCTGATACACCTCAGCGGGTGCGGGACGAGCAACCTCGCCGTCCAAAACGCCCAGGATTACCTCAAGGCACTCAAAGAGGGAAACAGCACCGAAGCGGAAAAGCACCTCTGCCCTTCCGCCTCCGAAGAGTTAGCCACTTGGACCGAAGAGGTTGACTTTGCCCAGGTGACGGAATATACCTGCAAGTTGAGCGATGCACTGGTTGAGTGTACGCTCACCCTCGGCGAGGGCAATCAGGCAGTGGTGACCTTCTTCATGGAGGAAGAGAAGGTGTGTGGCGTGGAATCCATCATGCTGCTTCAACCGTGAACCTTACATCGAGCCGGGGTCACTCAGGTGGTTCTTCCTGCCCGGTCACTTTGGTGGCTGGAAAATCAGGGGGCTACCACGCGCAGAAATTGACGTTTGCCCACCTGCAACACGCCGGGGTGGGGGAAAGGTTGATTGGGGTCGTTCAAAATCTCTCCATCTAATCGAACGCCCTTCTGGAGCACTAAGCGCCGCCCTTCACTACGGCTCTTGACCAATCGGCTTGCCTCCAGGACATCCAGGATGGATTGACCCTCCACGAGGTGGTAGACGGGCATATCGCTGGGCGCTTCGCGTTGTTGAAAGACGCGCACGAATGCCTCTTCTGCTTGCAAGGCTGCTTCTTCGCTGTGGAAGATGGAGACGATCTCGCGTGCCAGTTTCATCTTGACATCGCGTGGGTGCAGGCGACCCTCTGCCATGCCCGCCTCGAGTTCGGCAATCTGCTGAGGCGTCCAGCGCGTCACCAGGCGGAAGTAAGCGCCCATGGCAGAATCGGGGATGCTCATCACCTTGCCGTACATATCTGCCGGCTCGGCAAGGATGGGGATGTGATTGCCCAGGGACTTGCTCATGCGTACAATCCCATCGGTGCCTGGCAAGATGCCCATGATGATGGCGATGTTGGGCTTCTCGCCCAAGAAAGTCATCACTTTGCGCGCTGCGGTGACGATGTTGAACAACTGGTCTGTACCGCCCACTTGGACATCGGTACGCAGGGCGTAGGCATCATACCCCTGCATTAGGGCGTAAAAGGTCTCATGAAGGTAGATAGGGTCGCCCCTCTCCCAACGCAGTTTGAAATTCTCACGGGTGAGGAACTGTTGCAGGGTGAAGTTGGATGCCAGGTGAATCAAATCGGCGAAGGTCAGTTTCGATAGCCATTCGGCGTTGTAACGGATGATGGTCTTCTCGCGGTCGAGGATTTTATAGGCTTGCTCGGCGTAGGTGCGGGCATTGCGTTCGACCTCCTCGGGGGTCAGTTGGGGGCGGAGTTGGTCCTTATCCGAAGGGTCTCCGATCAGGGAGGTGTACGTGCCGATGAGGAAGATCACCTCATGACCCAGGTCTTGGAATTGGCGCAATTTGCGCATGGTGATGGTGTGCCCGAGGTGCAGGTCTGTGGTGCGCGGGTCATAGCCGCAGTACACCCGCAACGGACGCCCCTCCTGTTGGGCTTCGATGAGACGTTGGCGCAGTTCTTCTGCCATGGCTTGTTTGAGTGCCTCATCGCCATATTCCGTCCCTTGCATCAGTTGGGCAACCTGTTCGTCAATGTCCATGCTCGTCTTTGCCTCCGCGTTCAGATTGTCCCAATTATAAATGCTTTGACTAGGCTTGGGAAATGACATTCCGAAGAGAATTGTCTTGTCCCTCCTCCTCATCAACCAAGGTGAGGAGATGCGGAAACGTCGTGGGGATGAGACTCGGTGAACTGGAAGCATGGTAAAATAACTTGACGTGCTATGAATACACAACGCACCAAAACGTTATCTGCACCTCCTAGTCTGATCGCCTCACTCAAAGCGGGCTTCGATGCCATCGCGAACCACATCACCCTGATCTTGTTCCCAGTCGCCTTGGACTTGTTATTGTGGTTCGGACCGCATTTGAAGTTGACCGGCTTGGTCAATGCCATCGAACGTCAGGCAGAATTCCTGTTCAACGGACAGGACCCCACCCTCAACCAACTGCTTCAAGCCAATCGCGAACTGTGGGCGTTTGCAGCCGAACGCATCAATTTGCTGGCTGCCTTGCGTTCGTATCCGGTCGGCATTCCCAGCCTGATGGCGTCCATTTTACCGGTGAGCAATCCGATCGGCACACCGATGAAGGTGGAGGTCGCTTCCCTCTTTGCTGTGCTGCTTGTTTGGCTGATGACGACATTGGTCGGCTTGGCAGCGGGTGCGTTGTACTTCGGTGTGGTTGCTCAAGTCGCCCTCACCAACCAAATCAACTGGCGTCAGATATTGCAAGACTGGCCGAAGGCTTCTCTGCAAGTGATCCTCTTGGCACTCTTTTGGACCGGCTTGCTCGTCGCGGTGAGCATCCCTAGCAGTTGCATGATCTCCGTCATGGCATTGGGAGGACTCACCCTTGCTCAATGTGCCCTGTTGATGTACCTAGGGTTGCTGTTGTGGATTTTCTTTGCCTTGGTTTTCTCCCCGCATGGCATCTTCGTCAGTGGGCAGAAAATGTTTCACTCCGTAAAGAGCGCAATGGTGCTCACTCGCCACACACTGCCCTCGACGAGTTTGTTCTTGCTAATAGCCATCCTGTTGAGCAAAGGGCTGGATATGCTCTGGCAGGTACCCGAAGAGACCTCCTGGCTGGCTCTGGTAGGTGTGGCAGGACACGCTTTTGTGACCACAGGTTTGCTGGCAGCCAGTTTTGTCTATTATCGCGATGCCAGCCGTTGGGTGCAGCAAATCGCCGAACGCCTCAGGGCAAACACGCAACCCTCATAGACTCATAGACGCATACACGCATAGACGCATAAACGCCAAAGACGGAAATCCTTCTCCCTATCTGTGTGCCTATGGTGCAAAATCAATCCGCATTCTCATTTTGAATGCGCAATTCTTTAAGAATAGTTTTCTCACTTAATATTTAAATTCAATCAAACACCTTCAGTTTTCTTGACTTTTCTCTTCGTCTGCACGAGGGACGTTGCTTGCTGCGAAGTCTTTGTTCGCCTATGGGGGAACCAACACCATTCCAGACTATGCTTTCGTAGCCCCATCCTTCGAAACGACATCAAAAGGTCAGGATACCGTAGTTGATCGTATGGCATGCTTGGGATTGAGAAAGGCGGGGACCCCAAAAACCTTCAACGCACCATTGGCTTTCATAAGGACGATTGGACAGCCATGCATGTGGGGTAGGGATGAGGTCTAACAATTTGTTGAATCAGACCCATCGCATCAGGTCCATCGCCAAGGTGCTGCTCTTGTTTTTCTTGCTGACCGCGTTTTGGATGTTCGCTCTATCTTCGTTGAGTCGTCCAAGCGGCGATGAATTTGCTGTATACCTTCCCCTTGTAGTGAAGGACTTTGCCGGTGGGCAAACAACCCCTACGGAGACGCCATCCGCACCCACAGCAACGGGCACACTTCCATCCACTCGCATGGATACACCCACGCCTTCGACGCTGACCGGCACAAGCACCCTAACCCCGGTGCATACGGTCACTCCCACCATCCTCCCCACATCCATCGGCACACTCACCCCCAAGCCAACCCATACCAGCACGCTCGCTTACTATTCGACAAGCACGGGCTTGCCAACGAACACTCCAACCCCAACGCACTCTGCTACCCCAAATCCATCGCAAACCGCTACGATCACCCCCACATCCACATCTACACTAACTCCAACCTATACCAGCACGAATACACCCACCCCTACAGAGATTCCAAACAAGTGGGTGGAGTTGAACATGGGATCTGCCAGTGGTGGAGGCATCAGCAATACAACAGGGGATTCGGAGAATCCCTCCCTATCCATTGCTACGGATGGCAGCGTCTATCTCGCCTGGCACGATGGCAGTTCAGGAAACGATGAAATCTACGTACGGCGTTGGAACGGCAATGCATGGGAAGAGGTCGGCGAAGGTTCTGCCAGCGGTGGGGGCATCAGCAACAACGAGGGGGATTCGAGGTTCCCCTCTCTGGCAATTGCTGGAGATGGAACACTCTACGTGGCTTGGGAGGATGACAGCACAGGAGATGCAGAAATCTACGTGCGACGTTGGAACAGCAATGAATGGGAAGAAGTCGGTGAAGGTTCTGCCAGCGGTGGGGGCATCAGCAACAACGAGGGACGGTCATGGTATCCCTCATTAGCCAACACGTTGGATGGCACACCCTATGTCGCCTGGGAGGATTACAGTGAAGGGAATGCTGAAATCTATCTCTTGCGTTGGAATGGTGTTGCTTGGGTGGAGGTGGGCGAAGGCTCCGCCAGCAATGGCGGGGTGAGCAAAACCGAGGGAAACTCATGGTTGCCCATCGTGGTGATTGCCCCTGATGATACACCGTACATCGCCTGGTGCGATGACAGCGCAGGAGAACAGGAAATCTACGTCTTGTATTGGGATGGCAGTGCATGGCAGGACATCGGTGAGGGGTCCGGCAACGGGGATCGATTCGATCACCCCATTCGCACACAAGGTTCCTTTGGTCACTCTCTGGCAATTGCCCCGGATGGCACTCCCTATGTTGCTTGGGCGAATGGAGATGTGGGGAACGTTGAAATGTACATCTTACGCTGGAATGGCAATGAATGGGAGGAGGTTGGCGTGGGTTCGGCGCAGGGTGGCGGCGTCAGCAGAAACGAGGGGGATTCGAGGTTCCCCTCTCTGGCGTTCGACCCAGAGGGTGTGCCCTATCTTGCCTGGGAGGATGAGAGTCCAGGAATCCTTGAAATCTACATTCGACGCTACGAGGAGTAGAACCGATGTGAAATGACGGACTGAAATACACTCGGAGGACATCCTCAAGGGCGGTCTTAGGCGATGTCCATACGAAAAGGAGAGATTGCCAATGAAAAGAGGAAAGTTTCTTATTCATATAGCAATCGCCGTTGTGTTGCTGTGTGTGTTTTGGGGGAGTGTATTCTCTATCTACATCCTTCATTTTATGGAGTAGAGCCTATGAGAAGCAGTCGGTGAGTCTCATGGCCGGTCGGTTTACCCGGCTGTGTCGTGCAGTCGAAGGGTGCTACATGGAAAGGGTATGGAATGTCTAACATCAGACATTTTCGCTTGGGAATATCCTCTTTTTTGTTATAAAGATAAGGAGAATCTAAAATGAAACGATGGAAGTTCTGTTTCAAGATGTTGACCTTGGTCATGTTAGTGTGCGTGTTCTGGGGGAGCATTCTCTCTGCACAAAGTGGATTCGGAGCATGGGACTACCATTCTTTCTTGCCTTTAGTGGTGAAAAACTTTGGTGGGGTGCTGCCGAGTCCAACACAGACGCCAAGCACCCAGACCGCCACCCCAACTTCGACACCCACCAGCATACCAACCCCAACGCGCACCCATACGCCCACATCCACCCCAACGGGGGTCCCCGCCGGTAGATGGGAGGAAGTTGGATTGGGCTCGGCTCACGGCAGCGCAGGCATTAGTGGTACCGAAGGATACTCCGAAAAGCCTAACCTAGCGATTGCGCCGGATGGTACACTCTACATCGCTTGGAGTGATGACAGTTCTGGAAATGTAGAAATCTACGTGCGGCGCTGGAACGGCACGGCTTGGATGGAGGTGGGGACCGGTTCCGCGAGCGGCAGGGGGATCAGCAACAACGAGGGGCACTCGTTCTATTCCTCTCTGGCAATCGCCCCAGATGGCACTCCCTACGTTGCTTGGCAGGATGACAGTTCCGGGAATGATGACATCTACATCCGTCGCTGGAACGGCACAGCTTGGGTGGAGGTAGGTGTAGGCTCTGCCAGCGGTGAGGGTGTCAGTAAGAGTCCCATTGCTGCGCTGTTTCCCTGCTTGGCAATCGCTCCGGATGGTACTCCCTACCTAGCCTGGATGGAGTTTGCTCCAGGGGATAATTGGGACATCTACATCCGTCGCTGGAACGGCACGGCTTGGGTGGAGGTGGGTACCGGTTCAGCCAGCGGCGGCGGCATCAGCAACAACGGAGGAAACTCGACTTACCCCTCCCTGGCGGTCGACCCGAGCGGAATGCCCTATGTTGCCTGGGCAGACAACAGTTCAGGGAATGTAGAAATCTACGTGCGACGCTGGAATGGCACTGCCTGGGTGGAGGTGGGAGCCGGTTCAGCCAGTGGTGGGGGCATCAGCCACAGCGAGGGCGAATCATCCGAACCTTCCATGGCGATTGCCCCGGATGGCACACCTTATGTCGCTTGGCAAGATGGCGATATTTGGGGCAGGGAGATTTTCATCCGGCGTTGGAATGGCACTGAATGGGAAGAGGTCGGCGCAGGTTCCGCCAGCGGTGGGGGCATCAGCCAGACCGATGATTCAGTATCGAACTCTCCTTCCTTAGCCATCGCATCGAATGGTACCCCTTATGTCGCTTGGTATGAATGGATATCCTCAGAGGATGACGAAGTCTACGTGCGGCGTTGGAACGGCACGGCTTGGGTGGAGGTGGGGACAGGTTCTGCCAGCGGCGGTGGCATCAGCAACAACAACGGGTGGTCAGGGGAGCCCTCCTTGGCAATTGCCCCAGATGGCAAACCTGCTGTTGCCTGGCCAGACGATAGTTCAGGGAATGACGAGATTTATCTATTGCGCTGGAGCGGCACCGCCTGGGTAGAGGTGGGTCTGAATTCGGCTGGTCGAGGTTCGGGCATTAGTAGAAACCAAGGAGATTCGGACTCTCCCTGCTTAGCCCTCACTCCCAATGGCACACCCTACGTCGCTTGGGAAGATTGGAGCGAAGGTGACCTTGAAATCTACGTGCGGCGCTGGAATGGCACGGCTTGGGTGGAGGTGGGGGCAGGCTCTGCCAGCGGCGGGGGTGTCAGCAACAACGAGGGGGTCTCAGGAGAGCCGTCCTTGGCTATTGCTCCGGATGGCACACCGTATCTCGCGTGGAGTGATGATAGTTCTGAAAGTGGTGAAATCTACGTGCGGCGTTGGAACGGCACGGCTTGGGTGGAGGTGGGGGCAGGCTCTGCCAGCGGCGGGGGTGTCAGCAACAACGCGGGGTGGTCCGGAGAGCCATCCTTGGCTATTGCCCCCAATGGCAATCTCTACATCGCTTGGCGCGATGACAGTTCGGGGAACGATGAAATCTACGTACGGCGCTGGAACGGCACGGCTTGGGTGGAGGTAGGGGCAGGCTCAGCCAACGGTGGGGGTATCAGCAACGACGAGGGATGGTCCGGAGAGCCGTCCTTGGCCATTGCCCCAAATGGCAATCTTTACATCGCTTGGCATGATGACAGTTCGGGTAACGATGAAATCTACGTGCGGCGCTGGAACGGCACGGCTTGGGTGGAGGTGGGGGCAGGCTCTGCTGGTGGCGGGGGCATCAGCCACAGCGAGGGCGAATCACGGGCTCCCTCTATAGCCATTGCCCCGGATGGCACACCCTATGTCGCCTGGGAAGATTGGAGTGAAGGTAACGATGAAATCTACGTGCGGCGTTGGAACGGCACGGCTTGGGTGGAGGTGGGGGCAGGTTCTGCCGGTGGCGGAGGCATCAGCCACAACGAGGGGGTCTCAGGAGATCCGTCCTTGGACATCGCTCCGGATGGCACTCCGTATCTCGCCTGGCGAGATGACAGTTCGGGGAACGATGAAATCTACGTGCGGTGCTGGAACGGCACGGCTTGGGTGGAGGTGGGTACGGGTTCTGCCGGCGGAGGAGGCGTCAGCAACAACGCGGGCATATCGGTGAAACCCTCTCTGGCGATTGCCTCCGATGGAACGCCCTATCTCGCCTGGAACGATGACAGCGGTGGAAATTGGGAAATCTTCATGCGGCGCTATGTAGAGTAGGACCGCTGAGATAGGCTAGAGGTTCGTTGTCGGGGCGAAACATCTTACGCCCCGACAGGGCTTCAGTGTTGGTTGCAAGGTCTTGGTGATAACTAGTGCGAAAGAAGGTTTCGGTCGCTCGCTTCCTCACCATGGCACACGACGGAAGAATGCCCTGTCGCGCTTTGTGCACGGCATGCCGTGCCCCTACGATTGCTCTAGGCTGCCACCGGCTTGAAGAAGGTCATGCCTATCCCCAAGCGTTCTAGACCTTCGCTTGCCCAATGTTCCAGCAGGGCGGAATCGCCCTCCAGGGCATCGAAGAGCGCCTGCACGGCTTTGGGGTGCTTGGTGAGCGCCAGGGCACGCATCGCCTCCAAGCGCGCCTCCCCTTGACCATGCTCGATCACCTGCAACAAAGCTTCGATAGCCGCCTCGCCGATCGCCGCCAACGCATCCCCTGCCAAGCGCGCCAACAGCCGATCTCCCCCTTGCAGTGCCTCCACCAACGCCGGGATGGCTTGCGGGCTGGGGTGGTGACGCAATCCCAGTGCAGCGCATTGGCGCACGCTCAGGGACTCATCCTGGAGCGCGCTGATCAATCGTGGCGCCACTTCAGGGTGGTCCATCTGTGCCAGGGTGCGCGTTGCCCACCAACGGCGTTCCGGCTCGGTGGCAGAGAGCCATGCGCAGACGTACGGTAGCACTGGCTCACCTATCGTAGCCAGACGACCGGCTGCTGCTTCGGCGCGTTCGTCGTCCCCGCTGCTCAATTCGCTCAATAAGGACTCGATCTCGTCCATGGGTGCTGTCGTTCAAAGTATACCATCCATCGTAGAGACACCGACGAAATGGCTCGAGGCGCGTCCTCAGAAACCGCGAAGCGTGATCGGCACATATAGGCGCCCAAAGGAGGGTGGCATTTCGTACGCGCCGAGGTCATAGAGAGCAACGCCATCTTCGTCTCCATCTAAAGGGCGTGGTAGCCCATCGAAATCGAAGGTGGGCGCATCCAAGGGGATGCCGGCATCCATTGCCGGTGACCCCACCTGTAGGTAGAAGTTCGCGCCGGGAGCATGGAAGAAGCGCGGATCGCCTTCGACAAAGTCCTCGCCATGCGTCTCCCCCTCATCCTCGTGATTGCGGTAGCCGTCAATCAGGTTGTGGTCTATGGTGTAGCCTTGCGCTGGAACATCGGGGTTGACGGTGATTTGAAAGTAGAGGTTCTGACTGACGATGTTGTTGCGCACGACGACGTTCTGGGCATTGGGGTTATCCACCGCGATGCCGCCGCCCCACTCCACCCAACCATTGTCGTAGACGGTGTTGTTGACAATGTAGATGCCATCCATCGGTCCGCCAATGCCATTGAGGCTGATGGAGAAGCCGAGATAGCGGTTGTGATAGGCAATGTTGTTGTAGAGATGGATGTTTTGCAATAAGCCACCCATTTCAGAGGCGACGACAAAGCCATCGCTATCCGAGACATCGTGCACCACATTTTGAAATACCTCGATATCGTGGGTGAATTTATCCCAAGCATCCACGTAGATGCCCACCCGCTCGGTTTGGTGAACGTGGTTGCGATAGACCTGCCCATTCGAAGAACCATCTTTGGCGTCAATCCCCTCCTTGTGGCAGTTGACCACTTCATTGTTGCGAACCTCAAAGTTGTCCGTCCCGGCGATGGAGATGCACTCTTGCGAACCGCCAACCCCAGCCTCTTCAACCCGGTTGCCATCTACGGTGACGTGGTTGCTCCACCAAACACCGATCCCAGAGGAGTTCGTATGGTAGGTAGAGTTGTTCTCGATGATGATGTGGTTGGAACGGAGGACCATGATGCCGGCATTGTTGTCGTTCGGTCCGGCGTGGAGGATGTGTAATCCGGAGACTCGGATGTATTGTTCATCCTCGATGTGGAATAAACCGACCAAATCATCTGCCAACGTGATGTTGCTCCCATCTATCGTCACTGCCTCGCCGGGGTAGGCAGCAAAGGTGATGTAGTTGCCGGGGTTGCCGGAATGCTTGACCACCACTTGTTCGGGGTAGGTTCCCGCCCGGATGTAGACCGTGTCTCCTGCCACCAAGGTATCTGCCGCTTTTTGAATGGTCTTCCAGGGTAGGTTGAGGCTTCCTGGGTTCGTATCTTTGCCGTTGGGAGCCACATAATACACCGTTGCTAACGGCAGCGAAACCCCTTTAGCACCTCGGTTTGCCCCGGCGATGCTCATCGGCAGGATGAGCAACAACATCACCCCAAGGGAAAAAAGGGCTTCCCTCAGCCCCCTATGTTGTAGATTCACTTGGCACCTCCTCTATGTGGGAAAAAGTCGGAGTGATGATGTATTTAGGATATGCGATTTGACTGCGCCGAAAGGCTCGAGATCGTGTGCAGATGTAGGTCGAAGGGTTAGGTATATTCTACCAGATTCCGGGGATCAACCGGTAGCGGACGACTTGGCAGTAATCCGCATACCCCTCCAATTCCTTGAGGAGCATCCTCTCCTCATCAAGGATCCTGGCAACGAGGATGAACGGCAGGAGCGCAATGGGGATCAGCGCCCAATACGATCCCAGGGCAAGCGGGGCGGAAGCGTACATCAGCAGAGTGGCGAGATACATGGGATGACGGACATACGCATACGGTCCTGTGGTGATCACGCGCTGTTGTTGTTCCACTTGAACGGTGCGGGCAGCAAATTCGTTCTCGCGCAGGGTGAGCACGAAAAGGAGGTACCCTAGTAGAAAGACGATGTCTGCAGCAATGACCAGCCATACCGGCACCGATGACCAACTGAATCGTTGGTCGAACCCGGGGATGAGGAAGGCAGCCAGCAAAACGACGATGGAGACCCCAATGATTTTCCTTTGCTGAGGTTGCTCCTCTCTCATCCTCATCCTTCGTTCGAGGAGCGAGGGATTGCGTCGGATGAGGTAGACTGCAAAGATGGTCATTGGGATGAACAAGACCCCCATGAAGAGCCAGGCTTCCCAGTAGGAAAGCGTTCCTGCCGGTAGGAAAAACATCGCTCCAAGGGCGATTATGGCGGCTAGCAGGCGTTTGACGGTCATTCTGCGCAGTGCATGGGGAGAAACATGCGGAGTGGACATTGAGCAACCCTTGGAAAGAGATATAGTGAGCCCAAATTATCCCAATTGACCTGAGCCAATAACATATCGCAACGTGGATAATATTCCTGGCTGAAGGTGAATAATCCTGTAATGTTCATAGTCTGAAACCATGCTGGTTAACCGAGGTTTTCTCACTCTCTTCTCCTTGTATTCTAAATAAACAAGTTGAAAGGGAACATTCCTCCCTTCTCCCTTTGTGTACTATAATCACCTCCTAGGCTTTTTGGGCGAACCCGGGGACTTCGATAAGTTGCCCTTCTGCCTCGATCAGGTAGTAGGGCATCCACGCCACGCCGAAGAGTTCGAGGAGGATGTCCTTCTGATAGGGGCTGATGGGTATCTCACGAACCTGCTCGGCGACTTCGCTCCACTTACGCTGTACTTCTTCTAACGCCTGGGCTTTCTCCCGTTCCAATGCCTCGATCTGGCGCTTGTATTCTTGGATGGCAGCAATGGATTCTTCCACCTCTGCCTTGGCTTGTTCGGTCATGCGCCGTTTGGAGAGCGAGGTGGTCAGGCGGCGGCTGCTGCGCCGTCCGAACAGGCTGAGCACATTCTCGGCGTGGGTGCCGATCTCCTCCATGCGCCGCTGAGAGAGTTCGGTGCGGTCTTCTTCCAACTCGCGCTCTTCGCGCGCCAATTTCACCTTCAGGGCGTCGATCTTCTTTTCGAACGTATCCGCGGTCTTCTTTAGTTCGCCCTCGCTTGCCTTGCGCGCCGCTTGGGCACAACGCTCGCGGAACTCGGCGGGCGTAACCTCCGGACCGGCATACAACTTCAGCACCTCGTGGGCGCGGATGACCACCTGCGAGGTGCGATAGACCCAATCCAGAAAGTCCTTCTGCATGGCGAGCATGGTCTTGGCATCGGTGAAGGGGGCTTCAGGGGCAACGAAGCGGGCTTGTGCCTCCGGGGCGGGCTCCAAGGTGCGCGGGTCAATCGGTTGGGTGGTGAAGTCCTCCCAACGGAGGAGCCCGCCTCGATCTGGTTTGGCAGCCAAGACCGTCCTTCGTTCCTGATAATCTAGGTTGTAGCGACGTTGCAGGTAGCGCACGTTGGCTTGTGCCAGCAACAGCGGTCGGTAGACCAACCCGCGCTGATACGCCTCCTGCGGGAAGGGGCGCCCGCTGGATTTGAGCGCTTGGGTGAAGGAGAGGTTATTGGGCAAGACATATTCCTTCACCCCACTGGGCAGGGTTGGGCGCGTGGTGGAACCCTTCACCGCCTTTACAGCAGCCTCTGCCTCCTTGGAGGCTGCCACACTTACCCGTGTGGGTTCCTCGGTGGGCAGTGTGGTGGGTTGTACCTCCTTGCTCACCCCGACCTCCCGAGCGAGAGGGGTAACCACCTTCTCTTCTTCAGCACCGACCAATTTGTTCGCAGCAGGTATCTGAACCGTGGTGAGCGGTCCTGCCAGGAAGTTCATCGCCCAACGTGTTTGGAACGGCACCGGTCGCTTTTCGTGGACGTTGTGCATCAGAAAGACGCGTTTGCCCAATGAGGAGATCAAACGGTCGAACTCACTGCGGTTCCATTCCCCCGGCATGGCGCCTTGCAAGCCATCTAGAAGACGCTGTTTATCTTGGTCGGTCTGCAACTTTCCGATGAACCAGGTGCCGGCGTTGGAGAGGGCTTTATAATCCAAGTCCACCGGGTTTTGGGTGACCAGTACCAGACTGATACCGAAGGCTCGAGCTTGTTTCAGCAGGCGCAGCATGGGCGGCTTTGAGGGTGGGTTGGCGACGGGCGGCAAGTATCCATAGATTTCGTCGAAGTAGAGGATCGCCCGCAGGTTGGAGGTGCCCGGTTGCGATCGCATCCAGGTTTCCACTGCGGAGAAGAGCAGTGTGACGAAGAACATGCGCTCTGCATCGCTCAGGTGAGCGATGTAGAAGACCCCATGGCGCGGGCGTCCCTCCCGAGTGTAGAGCAAGGAGCCGATATCCAACAAAGACCCGCTGCACCAGATTTGGAATGCCGGTGCAGCCAGCATGTTGTTGAGCAACATGGCTAACTCGAGCCGTTCCTTCTGTGGATAGAAGGTGTTGATATCGAACACACCCAGTTTGGCAAAGGGTGGCGATTGAACCTGCAGGATCAATTCTTCCAGTGGTAAGCCTTCCCCTCGGCTCCAGGCTTGCTCGATCAGGTTGGAGAGCAAAATGTGCTCACGCGAACGCACCGGGTCGATCTCGCGCAGCCCCACCAACCCCAGCAACGCTGTAACCGTGCTGGAGATGCGCTCGCGCAGCACATCCCGGTTGCCCTCCCAGGGGATTTCGGGAGCCTCCAGGGAGGTCAGGATGTTGATGGGGATGCCGGCGTCGGAGCCGGGCGTGTAGATGGCGTATTGCACGGATTGGTTCAAGGCGCGCAGTTGTTCCGCGCCGATGCCCCATTCCTGCAAACCATCTCGCCAACGTTGAGCGACCTCTTGCGCTGCCTGTTCGAGGGTTTTGCCCTCGCGGCGCGCCTGCTCTGCGTCCAGCCAGGGTTTAAAATCCTGCGCCGCCAAATCGGGAAAGTGCAACAAGGCGTTGGTGATATCGCCCTTGGGGTCAACCATCAGGGCAGGAATGCCCAGCAAGGCGGCTTCCTCCATTAAATCAATGCACAGACCGGTCTTGCCCGAGCCGGTCATGCCGACCACCACCGCATGGGTGGTCAAATCTGCTGGGTCATAGAGCAGTGGTTCAGCGGTTGTCTTGCCCTTTTGTATATCGAAAATACGTCCGAGGTAGAATTTGCCGTTCATCGTCAACCTTCCTTGAATGGGATTATAACGCATCCTTGGAGGGAAACCTGAACCTCCGGGAGACTTTCCGATAACCGCCGAAGGTTGGTCCATCACACGGAGGGATGGCTTTGACCTTGCGGGGTGTGGCATGCCGTGCCCCTACCGTTTGTGATGGTGTCATGGCGAATACCTCCTCGGTATGAATTCGGTGAAGCCATCCACCGCACGGTGGGGTAGGGGTGTGTGGTGGGGGAGAGATGGCAACGGATTTGGGGAACGGATGGGGCAACGGATTTTGGGAACGGATGGAGCGTATTTTGGGAGCGGATGGAACGGATTTAGAGAGCGGATGGAACGGATTTAGAGAGCGGATGGAACGGATTTTGTGGCTTTGGTCGCTTTGCGTTATCAACCTGCTTGGAATGCTGAAGCAGAGCTTCAGCATTCCATAGGGGGGTGGAGGATTGGCGTCATTGACTTGGTGAAAGTACCCGAGAGTCACCGGCAGTTTGGTGTTGGGGCGAAAGACGTTTCGCCCCTACAGGGTCGTGGTGACCTACCTCACCTGTGCGGGAGATGGCTTCGGTTGCGCAGCCTGCCCTGAGCTTGTCGAGGGGCTCCCTCGCCATGACAGGAAGGGCAGTTGAACTGACTTCACTCCCCCTCAAGGGCGAATGATCAGCATGAAGAACAAGATGCTGGCAATCAGCGTGCCGACGAAGACGATCGCCGGCGTGGGGTTGTTCTGCTCTACCGATTCCTGGCGAATCTCTTCCAGTGTGGTGAAGCCCAAGAGGCGCAAGGTCGCCCAGACGAACAGCCCCGCCAGCAGGGCAAGGATAGGTCCCCAGAATGCAATCATGCTCAGGATGACCGGCAGGCGTTCGGTGAACGCTCGCCAGGAAGATGGCGCAATCAGGTAGGCGACCACTTGTCCTATGACCAAGATGACCAACAGAATGCCTCCTGCAATCAAAAAGCCACGGGATGGTTTTTGCATAGATGCCTCCATAGGTAACCAAGATGTGGGTGATTGTGTCGCCCGAATGCCCTCTCAACGAGGTCAGGCGGGTTTGATGGCAGCCTCTTCGATGTGGTAACCGATCCAGGCGGTATCCTGACCACCGCCACCGCCCTCGTAATCCTCGACGACCAGGGCTCTGCCGGCATCGCCGCTGGCGTGGATGAAGCGTCCGATGGCGCCGGGGCGGAAGCGCAAGCCCTCCCCTTCAACCTGTTCCACGCGAAACTTGCCGATGTCGTCAATGTGCCACATAGCCGGTGGATAGGCAAAGTAGACATCGGCGGTCTGGTCGCTTTGGGCAAATTTGCGTGCATGGGGCAGGAAATCTCGCTGGATGTCGGCATCCGAGAGTTCGACGGCTTCGTCGAGCAGGTAGAAACGGTTCTGCCAGTTGAGCAGGAACAGGTCACCCTCCAGCCAGAAGCCGGCGTAGAGATTGCCGGTCGGCTCCCAGGGCACTTGAGCACCGCGCTGACGTTGCCACAATTCGGCATAGACAATGCGCCCCAACACGTGTGCCATCCATTCACCTCTGAGAGGGTGTTGGACATATATGCGCTGCCCCAATCGAATCCAATCCAATTTCTGGAGCGAGGTTCTCACCGTTGCACCTCCTGAGGGGTACGCAGAAGAAGGGATGGGGGAGGGAGGCGGAGGGCTTGGCATGGGTTGTGCCCTCGGCTGGGCTGGAGAGGTCGCTGGACGAAGTGGCATGCGTGGGGTGGAAGGTTGAGGTACCGGTGTGATCAATTTAATGATACCGATGATGAAGCAAACGACCGCTAGAGAAAAGAGACAACCGCTCATATGCCCTCCTCACCAGGAGCCGCTATCGCTGCCGCCGAAATCCCAGGAGCCACTATCCCCACCGCCGAAGTCCCAGGAGCCGCTATCTCCTCCGCCGGAATCCCAACCGCCCGAGTCCCAACTACCCGAATCCGAGCCGCCCCAACCGCCACTGTCATCGCCACCGGGCATTCCGCTGCTTCCCCCAAACGGCTGCCAGGAAGGTCCCCACCCGGGTCCCCCGCCACCTCCACCAGAGGAGGTGACCCCTCCGCCGGAGGTGACCATGCTCACACAGAACGAGAGCAGGCACAAGATCGTCCCGGCAATGAACCAGGGTGCGGCACGACGAAGACGAGTCATTTCATCCTCCAAAAAGATGGTCGCTGCCTGAAAACCTCATGCCCATTCTACAACAACTGCACATTTCTGCCAAGTTGTTCGCCTCCCCCGAAGATGAACGTTCGCTTCACAGGGTGGGGTGAATCAACGTTGTGCCTGCTCGAAGAGCCGCCGATATTCCTTCAGAAATTGCTCGGCAATGGCTTGGCTATAGAGGATCAACACGTTTTCGTCATTGCGTGTTTCGGCGCTGTTTGTGAAGTTATAGGAGCCGGTGACCACGATCCAGCCATCAACGATCAGCACCTTATGGTGCATTTGCTGAGGGTTGCCGTCCAGGTGCACATCCAATCCAGCCGATTGCATTCGATCGTATTCCGAACCGACGTTGGAAAGGTATTGACTTTTTTCAAAGACCCCGCTGATGGCAATGCCCTGCGAGGCACGCTCGATCAGCGCAGTGGCGAGTTCCTCTGAGGTGAGGGAATACGCCAGGAAATGGATGCTCTCCTTGGCGCTTCCGATCAGCGCCAAAAGGTATTGTGCTACTCCGTCCTCCGGGGAGAAGTACACTTGCAGGGTCGTGCCGTTTTCCGTGAGCGTGGGGTGAGGAGTGTTGGCAGGTGACCCCGTACCGAACTGGTCATCGCGGAACATCTCCTCAAACTCGGTCAGGTAATTTTCTGCCAGTTGAGTCGAGCGAATGCGCACCAGATTGTTGTCGTTGCGATACGCATCGGATACGGTCAGGTTCATCGAGCCGGTCCACACCTCCAGGCGGTCGATCACCACAAACTTGTTGTGCATCAGTCCCTCGCGGCGGTCGCCTAGCACGGGAATGCCGTGCTCCTTCAGGGTCTGAATCTCCTCCATGTCGAGGTTATCGCTCTCGGTGACCATGCGCACCGTAACGCCGCGGCGATGGGCGTTCAGCAGGGCATCGCGCACGTTCCACAAGTTGAGGTTGTACATTGCCAAGTCCACGCTCAGGCGAGCGCGGTCAATTGCCTCTGCCAAAGACGCATCCGCACCACCGCGTTTGCTCTGCGCTTGTGGGGCATCGGGCTGAGTGAAGAACACTTCCATCCACGGCTCATCCTCAACAGAGGCTGTTGTTGGAATGGTGGTGGAAGGTTTGGTTGTAATCGTCCTATCTGATAGCCAGCCGCTTCGGTTGAGCAGCACGCTAACTGCAACGCAGACCATCACGAGCAGGACCACCAGGCTGGCATATGGATTTGTTCGGGAACGAACACGTCGAGGGCGAGGCATTGGGTCTCCCGATTCTCACTTCCAGCGGAGGAGGGGTTGATGAGCGGGTTTTCTGGATGGGGTACGAGCCAAATTGGTAGCAATTATAGCAGAGAGCCTCTTGCCCGTCTTGCCTACACATCGTAGTAGTACGACATGCCCTACCTCTTCCCCTACCTTGCATGGTATGGGAGAACTTCACGTTCGTTGTTGCTTGCTTGCGATGAGGTGCAGAGCGTCCTGGGAAAGGGAGAGAGGTTCAGCGCAGGTTGCTGGCTTTCAAGACATGTGACCACCCGGTACCATTGCAAACCTTGCATCGGTCTGCGATCCCCTTGACGATCATCGTGCCGCTACCGCCACATTGGGGACATTTGCGCGCCGGTTGGGCAACTAAGACGCTCCCCTGTCCATTGCACACCAAGCAGATATCCCCATATTGTCCATATTTACCGCTGCCCTGGCACCAAGCACAGGTCTCCGGCGCATATTGGATGATTGGCATGACCATAGTCACTTACTCCTTGGGTTTTTTGCCTTCTGAGCAGGGAAACATCACCGGCTCTCGGTATAGGCATTATACATCGAACGGGAGTGAGCATGATATAATCTTTGCCACTTAGAGGTACGAGCAAGCCGAATTTGCCAAGAAAGGTGCTTATGGATTTTCAAATGTCTATTCCCGAGGTCAAACGTCGTCCGATATATGGGTTGATTGGGTTGGCTATCCTGGTCTTTGGATTGGGGTTTGCTGCCGGTTACTTGGTTCGAGGCAGGGTGGCAGCCGAGGAGAAGGCGGCTGCCCAAACTGCCGTCGCGGCTCAATATCAAGCCACACCCGAAGGCGGCAAACGCAAGGTCACCCGCTACGAAGTGCCAGTGGATGATGACTTCATCCTCGGTGCGGCGGAAGCGCCGATCACCATCATCGAATTCGGGGACTATGAATGTCCCTTCTGCCGCAAGTGGTATGTTGAGGTGTTGCCTCAACTGATGGAGAAATATCCTCAGCAGATACGCTTTGTCTATCGCGATTTCCCGCTCACGAGCATTCATGCGAACGCCGCTCCAGCCGCGGAGGCGGCGCAGTGCGCTGGTGAGCAGGATGCCTATTGGCAATTCCAGGAGAAGTTGTTCAGCATGGCATTGGGATTGAATACCGATGCCTATCAACAATACGCCCGCCAATTGGGATTGGATATGGATGATTTCGAGGCATGTCTTCAAGAACATCGCTACCGGGACGAGGTGGAAGCCGATTTCGAATTCGCTGCCAGGCTCGGCGTGCGCTCGACCCCGACCTTCTTCATTAATGGAATTGCTATCGTCGGGGCACAGCCCATCGAGGTGTTCGAACAGGTGATTGATCTGGAACTGGCGGGGGAATTGGAGTAGACTCATCTCATCACCTTACCCATCCCATCAGACTGGAGAAGCATGAACCACGCGGTTGATTTTCAATCCATCATCATGACCTTGCAACGATTCTGGGCGGAACAGGGTTGCTTGATTTGGCAACCGTACTACGTCCAGGTGGGTGCGGGGACGATGAACCCCGCCACCGCGCTGCGCGTCCTAGGACCTGAGCCTTGGTATGTTGCCTATGTCGAACCGTCCATCCGCCCGGATGATGGGCGCTATGGCGAAAACCCTAACCGCATGCAGATGCACTATCAATTTCAAGTGATTCTCAAGCCCGATCCGGGCAACCCTCAGGAACTCTACCTGCGTTCTCTGGAGGCTTTGGGGATCGACTTGCGGGCACACGATGTGCGCTTCGTGGAGGACAATTGGGAATCACCTGCACTGGGGGCGTGGGGCTTGGGTTGGGAAGTGTGGTTAGATGGGCAGGAGATCACCCAATTCACCTACTTCCAGCAGGCAGGCGGGAGGTTGTGCGACCCGGTCTCGGTGGAACTCACCTATGGCTTGGACCGCATAGCCATCGCTTTGCAGCGCGTTCGTGGCTTCACCGAAATTCGTTGGAATCAGGCACTGACTTGTGGGGATATCAACCTACAGGCAGAGCAAGAGCACAGCAAATACTATTTCGAGGTAGCAGACATCCAACGCCTACACCAGATGTATGACCTCTTCGAGGCGGAGGCAGAGATTGCACTCACACACAACCTGGTGTTGCCGGCGTATGATTATCTGCTCAAGTGTTCGCACACCTTCAACATCTTGGATACGCGCGGTGCCATCGGCGTAACCGAACGGCAAGCCTACTTCGCCCGCATGCGCGACCTAGCCCGTCGGATCGCCGATGTCTATTTGGAACAACGCCAACGTTTGGAATATCCCTTCTTGGAGAGCAGTGCCGCACTTCCCCTGTTCCCTGTGAAGAGAACCGCCACGCGGGAAGAGGGGTTTGCTCCTCTTCCCACTGCTCCCTTGCCCTTCTTGTTGGAGATCGGTACCGAGGAACTGCCGGCAAGCGATCTCGAAGCAGCGCTTGAGCAGTTGCGTGAGCGCACACCCGTTCTGCTTCAGGAACACCGTTTGTCCTACGGTTCGTTGCGAGTTAGCGGAACGCCACGTCGCCTGGTGGTTTACATCGAAGACTTGGCGCCCTACCAAACGGATGTGGAGCAGGTGGTGAAAGGTCCTCCCGCCGAGCGGGCTTTCGATGCCATGGGGCAACCGACGCAAGCCGCGCTGGGCTTCGCACGCAACAAGGGCGTCTCTGCCTCAGACTTGCAAGTGCAGGAGATAGAAGGAGGGCGTTATGTGGTCGCCTTGGTGCGACAGAAGGGTGAGCCAACGCCCAAGGTTTTGGGGCAGGTTCTGCCACGCCTGATCGCCTCGCTGCGCTTCGAGAAGTCCATGCGATGGAACGAGACCAACGTAGCCTTCTCGCGCCCCATTCGCTGGCTCTTGGCTTTGTTGGGTGACCAGGTGGTGCCGTTCGAATTTGCCGGCGTGTGCTCTGCTAACCTTACCTATGGAATGCGCTTTGTGGAGCCTGAACGCAAGGCGGTAAACTCTGTTCGGGAGTACTTCGACTACTTAGCAGAACAAGGCATCATATTGGATGGCGAGAAGCGCAAGGAAGACATCCGCCGTCAGATGGATCAATTGGCGGGCGAGGTGGGGGGAGAGTCGCCGGAGGATGCAGAGTTGCTGGCAGAGGTTGCCAACATGGTGGAGGCGCCGTTGGGATTGCGTGGCAGTTTCGATGCCACGCACCTGGAATTGCCGCGCGAGGTTCTGATTGCGGTCATGAAGAAGCACCAACGCTATTTTCCCATCGAAAAGGACGGCAAGTTGCTGCCTTATTTCATCACCTTTGCCAACAAATCGCGCCACGATGAACGGGTGAATGCTGCCTTGATCATCGAGGGCAATGAGCATGTCATTCGGGCTCGCTTCAGCGATGCCGCCTTCTTCGTCCACGAAGACTTGAAGAAGCCGTTGGAGGCGTATCTGCCGCGGCTGCACACCTTGGCATTTCAGGCGAACTTGGGTTCGATGTGGGAGAAATGCCAACGCATCCGACGGTTGGTTGAACGCTTAGGTGAACAACTAGGGCTCAGCCCTGAGGAAATCACGGTAGCACAGCGCGCTGCCGAACTGTGCAAAGCCGACCTGGTCACCAAGATGGTGGTCGAGATGACCTCGTTGCAGGGCGTGATGGGACGCTATTATGCGCTGCAAAGCGGTGAACCTGAAGCGGTCGCCACCGCCATCTATGAGCATTATCTCCCTCGCTTTGCCGGGGATGCCGCGCCGACCACGTTGCCAGGGCTGGTGGTTGGCTTGGCAGACCGCTTGGATACACTGGCTGGGCTGTTTGCACTCGGTTTAGCGCCAACAGGTGCCAAGGACCCCTTTGCACAGCGGCGGGCTGCCTTGGGCATGGTGCAGAACCTGATCCTGTGGAACTTCGATTTCGACCTGAAGACTGCCTTGCATCACGCTGCAGAACTCTTGCCGATTGCCATGAAGGACGAGCATCGCGATGCCTGTTTGGCATTCATCGTGGAACGCTTATATTATGCGCTACTGGAGAAGGGGTATCCCTACGATGTGATTCAGGCGGTGTTAGCGGTGCAAGGGCATAATCCAGCGCGAGCAGCTCGTGCTGTGGAAGAATTGAGCCAATGGGTGCGACGCGAAGACTGGCACAGCATCCTGCCGGCGTATGCTCGCTGCCTACGCATCATTCGTCATGCCTCCATCTCCATTGAGCGAGATGTAGATGCGAGCCTGTTTGTCGAGCCGGAAGAACACCTGCTTTACTCGGTGCTTCAGACGGCGCAAGAGGCAATCGCTGCCACGCCCTCGGTGAACGGCTTTCTGCGGGCATTTCTCCCCATGGTTCCGGCGATCAATGCCTTCTTCGATCGGGTGTTGGTGATGAGCGAGGACGAGGCACTGCGCTTGAACCGCCTCGCCCTGATGCAACGCATCGTCAACTTGGCGGCTGGCATTGCCGACCTATCGAAGTTGGAGGGGTTCTAGTTTTCCTTTGCCGGCTGGTCCTTTTCGAGCGTCTCGATATATTCCTTGATGGCTGGCAAGGCGGTCAACTTTTCGTAGAAGAAGTTGTTGACGATGTTGATGACCTCGGCGCGTGCTGCTTCTGCCTCGGCAGAGAGTTCCTCGCCGCGCTTCTGACGGGTCAATGCGTCGCGCAGGCGCAGCAAGCGACGGACGATTTCGGTCTCCTGCTCGCCTTCGAGCGACTGAACCACGGCGAGAATCAACTGATCGGCTTGGCTGAGCATTTGCTCGAGGGGGATGCTGGAGTCGGGCTTGCAGCAATCGTCGATCGTGCGGATGAGCGACCAGACCTGGTAGAGCAAGGTGGCTGGCTCATCGAAAAGTTCGCGCAGGAAGGCAGCCTCGGCGTAGCGCCCGGTCAGGCGGAAGACGTTGTACATCCGCTTGGCGGCTTTGCCGTAGTTGACGTCTTTGGTCACATACTTGCGAATTTCCTTTTCCAATTGGTGTACATAGTCATCCAATGCATTCGCGGAGACGTGTTGGGCGAGTTTGGCAAACAGAGGGATCGAATCCGCCTCCAGGTAGACCTCTTGAAAATAGGGGTCGAGGTAGCCATCTAAGGGCGTGATGCTGCCATCGGGTGCCTCCCAGGTGACATCGAGCATGTTGCTGGCATTGACCAACTGCCCCCGTTCGAGGTCCGCCACGACCCAGTCCAATTTGCACCAACCTGGCTCGGAGGCAACCTCCTCCCAAGTGATTTTGGTTGGGGTATTGTCCATGGTCATTACCTCGATATAGCCGTTGCGCACCTCTTGGGGCGTCCAAGAGACGAATGAACCCCGACGGTTGGGTTTGCCCTGGCGGATGACATCGTAAGGATAGGAGCCGAACTTGACTTCTATCAATTGATAGGTGGGACCCTTTTCGGTGCTCAGAGCCTTCTCCCGAATCAGTTTGGCTAGGATAGTGCAGGCTTCCTGACGGGTCTCAGCTTTGATGTTGATGCGTTCGAAGAAGTCGGCATCCCCTGGGTAACTCTGTATCTTGGATTGGGCGGCGGAGCCGGAAAGGGCAAGCGCGGTCTCGACCACTCCGGGTTGGTCGGCGAACTCGACCAAGCGCCCGATCTTGCGGAAGTGCTCCAGGTCTTGCGGACTGAAATCCAGCAGGGTCACCTTGTGCCCGAAGACTCCGCTGCGAATATCCACAACAATGTCCTCGCCGCCGGCTTTAGCCGCTGCCATGGCGGTCAGCCACTGAAGGGCTTCTTCCTCGTCCATCTCCACGCCAAGCCGACGCGCCGAGGCGAGGATGCGTTGTAATTCCTCGGAGGGTTCAGAAGATGGAGATGGATTCTCATTCGATGAATTCGCTTTCACAGACCTACTTCCTTTCTATTCCGTCTATTTCGAGGGGTGATGGTTCCCGGTTGGTGGAGGGTGTTTCGCAAGCGTAGAAGGGGGCAGAGGTAGTTCGTCGAGCAACTTGCGGAAGATCACCGCTTGCTTGAGGGCGTCTTGCAGGGCGTGGTGAGAGAGCCGCTGTCCCTCTAGGTAGCGGGGAGCCAATCTCGTCATGGTGGTTTGGTGCCAGGAGACGCCTGTACATCCCATGTAGAGTGCTTTGATATCCAGTGCGGTGTGTCCAAAGGGATTGTACCCCAAAAACCGATGGAAGTAATCGTTGATGAACATCCAGTCAAACGGTGCGTTGAATGCCACGAAGATGGGGGGGTGTTCGGGGGGGACGACCTGCTGGAGCCAAGCGGCGAAGCGAGCCATGGCTTCGGCGGGCTCCACTCCCGTCTCTGCCAGATGTTGGAGCGATAACCCATGGATGGCAAGCGCCTCTGGGGTGGCATGTTCGTGGATGGGCTTGAGTTCGATGTAGAAAGTCTGCGGCGGTTGGAGCAGGTTGCAGGCTCCGATGGCAAGCAGGGAATATTGGCAGGGATTTGGACCGGCGGTTTCGATATCTACGGAGATGTATGCCAGCAGGTCATCCAGAGCATGGCGCGGGCGTTCTGGGGTGTTTGGGGTGGATGATGGTGAGGGTGGCTCACTCATAACGCAATGCCTCCACCGGCTGCAGATTGGCAGCGCGGTTGGCGGGATAGAGCCCGAAGAACAGACCGACGCCCGTGGAGAACAGGGTTGCTAACAGGATGGTGTCCACTCCGATGCGCGGGTAAATCGGGGCATTGTTGGCAATGGCAATGCGGCTCACGATGGTGGCAATCAACCATCCCAGGGCAATGCCGATGATCCCGCCCATCAAACTGAGCACCGAGGACTCGGTCAGGAATTGGATGAGGATATCGCGCTTGCGTGCCCCAAGTGCCTTGCGCAAACCGATCTCGCGGGTGCGTTCGGTTACCGAGACCAACATGATGTTCATGATGCCGATGCCCCCCACCAATAGTGAGATGGCGGCGATACCCCCGAGAAAGATGGTGAGCACATTGGTGATGGTGCTGGCGGTGTTGAGGAAATCTTGTTGGGTGAGGATGGTGAAGTCGTCGGCGCCGATCTCGGTACGGTGACGGGTGCGCAGGATTTGGGCGATCTCTTCGCTGGCGCGAGGCACTGCCTCGGCACTGATGGCTTGGACGAGGATGAGATCGACGCGATCGCGGGTCGAGCGGCGTAAAAGACGCACCTGGGCGGTGGTCAACGGCACCAAGGCGCGGTCATCTTCGTTGACGAAGGCAGAGCCACCTTTGGAGGCTAAGATGCCGATGACACGGAAGGGTTGCCCCTCGATGCGCACTGTCTCCCCGACGATGCCCTCGGTGCGCCCGAAGAGTTTCTCGGCGACCTCTGTGCCAAGCAGGACAACGGAAGCCTGTCCGAGGATGTGCTCCTCGCGGATGAACTCTCCCTCTGCCACTTGTTCGTTGCGCGCGAGGGCATACTGGGGCGTCACCCCGCTGAGGGTCGTGGTCTTGCTCTCACCGCCGTAGGTGATCTTGGCGCTGCCTTGCAAGATGGGGGCAACCTTTGCCACCGAGGGCGCGGCAAAGGGGTCGGCAAGGGCTTCGGCATCCCCCAAGGTGAGTGGCTTGGGGTTACGCACTTCCTCCGAACCACCGCGTAGGACGAAGATCAGGTTGGTGCCAATGCCTTGGATGGAGCCGGTGATGGTATTTTCAGCCCCCCGACCGATGGAGATCATGGCGATGACCGCAGCCACGCCGATGACGATCCCCAGGATGGTCAATGCCGAGCGCAGTTTATTGGCGGAGAGGCTTTCGAATGCCTCGAATAGGGCGGGCAGAATGTTCATCGTGCTTCCCCCTCCGAGGGCATCACCCTGCCATCTTGTCCTTCGATCAAGCCATCGCGCAGGCGGATGATGCGTTGGGCATGAGCCGCCACATCTGGGTCGTGGGTGACGATGATCAATGTCGTGCCGCGCTCTTGGTTCAGTTTGAGCAACAAGTGAACGATCTCCTCACCGGATTGGCTATCCAGATTGCCGGTGGGCTCGTCCGCTAGGATGATGGCTGGATCGTTGACCAGGGCGCGGGCAATGGCGACGCGCTGTTGCTGCCCGCCGGAGAGTTCGTTGGGGCGATGGTGTAAGCGGTCGCCCAACCCCACGGCTTCTAAGGCGGCGCGTGCGCGTTGTTTGCGGTCTCGTCCCACTCCACCATAGCGCATGGGCAATTCGACGTTTGCCAGGGCAGTGGCACGCGGCAGCAAATTGAAACTCTGGAAGACGAACCCTACCTTGCGATTGCGGATGGATGCCAGGCGGTCATCGTTGAGCGTGGAAACGCGCTCCCCATCCAAGATGTACTCCCCGGAGGTCGGGCGGTCGAGGCATCCGATGATGTTCATCAGGGTAGATTTGCCCGAACCAGAAGGTCCCATGATGGCGACCACCTCGCCACGCCGTATTTTCAACGAAATGCCGCGTAGGGCAGGCACCTCCACAACACCCATCTTGTAGATTTTCACCAAATTTTCCGCTTCAATGACCCAATCGTTCATACTCACCTAACAAACGAGGGAGGACCTCCCTGTTCGAATTCCACCGGCGGGTTGAGGATGATCAGGTCTCCTTCTTTCAAATCGCCGGAGATCACTTGGCTCATCGTCTCGGAAGAGGCACCCAAGCGGATTTCGACCGGTTGGGGGGTATTATTGCGCAGGACGTAAACCACTCGCTTGCCTTCCTTCACTCGCACGGCACGGTTGGGCACCAGCAAGACATCCTCTAGCCGATCCACCACGATGTTCACGGCAGCGGTCATCCCCGGTTTGATGCGTTCATTTGCATCGGTGATCTCGATGGTCACAGTGAACTCGACCACGCCTTGGGTGGTGGTGCCGACCAATGCCACTTGGGTGGTTACCCCGTGATACTCGGCGCCTAAGATAGCATCGAAGACCAGAGTAGCCTCCTGCCCAGGTCGGACGCTGTTGGCATCTACCTCAGAAATCCGTGCGTCCACCAACAGGCGAGAGAGGTCATCCAGACGAAACGCCACGCTCCCCGGTGAGACCTTATCCCCTGGGTGGACGTTTACTTCAGTGAGGATGCCATCGAAGGGCGCGATGACCTTCGCCTGGTCTAGCACGGCTTGAGCCGCGGCGAGGCGTGCCTCGGCGGCGGCAATATCCTCCGGCTTTGCACCCTCTTTGAGTTGCTGATATTTCTCCTCCGCATCCTTCAGTTGCGCCTTAGCGAGTTCCACGTTGGCTTTGGCAATCTCTAAGTCAATCGGGTTGGGCTTGCCGAGGAGGTTATTCAGGCGGCGAACGGCAGCATCGTATTCCTTCTGGGCTTGAGCGAGTTTGCTCAACAGCGTAGCACGGGTGAGATTGTTCTCCGGTTTGTTGGCATAGGGCTGGAACGCCTCTTGTGCCTTGCTCAACTTGTGGGCAGCCAAGACCACATTGGCTTTGGCTTGGTCAATATCCACTTGGGGTGCCGGGGCTTGAAGGTTGGCTAAGTACTGTTCGGCATCGCGCACCGCATCTTTGGCTTTGGCAATGGCTTGTTCGGCTTGGGCGAGTTCGAGTTCTGTGGCGGGCTTGAGCAGTTCGTCCAATGCCTTTTGGGCGCTGATCCGTTCTGCCTCTGCTTGGAGCAGGGTTTGAGGCAGCGAATCTTTGGCTAACTCTGCCAGCACGGTTTTGGCGGCAACCTGATCGCCCAACGAGGCGTAGACCCGTTCGACGACGCCAGAAGTCTGCCAGGACAATAGCACAGACTGATTGACGCGCACGACTCCCGTAGCCCCAACGGTTGCCGTCAGGTCACCGCGCTCCGCCGGGGTGGTCTGAAACCCCAGCACGGTGGCTGCCTGTTGCGCTTGCCGAAAACGTTGCCAGAGAAACCAACCACCAACAACGATGACAACCAATGCCACGATGATGCCAACCTTTTTCATGAAGCAATCACCTCCGCTGTATGAGTTCTGATCCGCTGATGGAAGGGCACAGCGTGCCACTACCATTTACGTCTATCTCATGGCGAGCCTCACGGGGTGAAACGCCGGCAAGGATATTGCCACACCCCTGTAGGGGCGAAACATCTTTCGCCCCTACATCGGCAAACCCAATCCGCTTACTCATCCGTTCCATCCGCTCCCATAATCTGTTGCAGTGTTTCCTATGAACTGCCGTAGGGGACGATGTGCTGTTTCCCCACATCAGCAAGCCTCGATCAACCAAACCGCTCATCCTTCTCGAACCTCAATAGATTAAATACACCGTTCAAGCCGAATTTGTGACAGCCTTCGTCGCAAGTTATCCACTGCATCCTTGAATTTTACTCCAATTTGAGCCTTTCCTCGAAGCCGTGCACTGCCTTGCACATCCCCCGTTCAGAGGGTACAATATCCGAAACATGTGTTCTGCAATGAGGGCAGCATGACGTTGAACTTCCAAGAGGTGCATGAGCAGGTGGCAAAGATGGGAGAGGGTATGCTCTCTCGCGAGCAAACCCTGCGCGAACTGCAAGCCAAAGCTCTCTCTTTGCTTAGGGAAAATGCCGAAAACCTTTCGTATTTGCGCCAAAAGGTGCAGACCATCGTTCAACATCACGATCCCAGCCTGCGCTGTGCCCTGCCCACCGAGGAGGCTTTGGATGCGCGCTTTGCGCTGCATCCCCTTCCGACCGACCTGACCATCTTGGCAGCGGATGGCTCGCAGATCGAATACGATCGCCATGCTGAGGTTGCTTATTGCCTGATCAACGTCGGTGGGATTGCTTTGCGGTACAGTCAACCCGAAGCCCCACAAACCGTCGTGCACACCCGCCTGCTGTACGACGAGTCACTCTACACCCCCAGTGGGGTGATCACCGAGGCTGCCTTGGCGTTGCTGCGCGACATCAACGAACGCACCTTGTTGGCAGACCTGGCGGAGCAATTCGTCCCTCCGCTCATCACCCTCGCCGATGGACCGTTGGAACTGTGGGGTGGCAGGTCGGATGAAATCCTTGGACCGGTCGAGTTCCAACAGCGCTTTGAGGTGTATTTAAGCGTGCTCACCCGTCTGTGCGCTCAGGGGGTTGCCACAGCCGGCTACGTAGATCGTCCATTGGCTGGCTTGGTGGTGCGCTTGTTAGAGATTGCCATGCTCCCCGAAACGCAGGTTGCGGAGGTCAGGCAATACCACCCGTTGCGCGGGGTGACCGACCTGGCACTCTTTGCCCACCTGCTCGAACCGGGCGAACGCTCGGCACTCTTCGCCCTTCAGTCGCAATCCGCGGCAAACTACGCCGGGGAACTAGCATTGCACTTCTTCTACCTCAATGTCGGCAAGCAGGGACGTCCATACATCGCACGCGTGGAGATACCCGCTTGGGTGGCGCGGAATGCGGACATGCTTGCCCATCTGCAGGCTGCCTTGGTAGAACAATGTCAAATCATGGGTACACGCCCCTATCCGTATGTGCTTCACCGTGCGCACGAAATGGCGCGGGTCACACCTCAAGAGAAGGGGCAAGTGACTCAGATGATCTTGGCAGAACGAGTGCGTCGGTTGGGCACCCCGGCTGAGAAGTCGAGCAAGCAATTTGCCAAGGACCAACCAGGTAGGACCAGGATGTAAACCCGTCGGAGGTTATTCAAGGAGAATGGAGACAATTCAGATTGGACGGTTGTTACGTGCCGGCAATTCTGGCTTTGTGGTCGGTTGTCGTGTCTCTCAATTGAACACGCCTTCCTTCGGCGCGCTGGTGCGCGTGCCTCTGGAAGATGCCTACCAAATCTTCGGTTTGATTTACGAAATTCACATTGATGATGATGGGCTGGTGCGCCAATTGGTCACCGCGGAAGGGGTGGACGAATCCATCATTGCCGATAATCGCCTCAACCGCAACATTCCGGCGGAGATGAGCGTCTTGGCAGTGGGCTATCAGCAAGGCGAACGCATCTATCACCTGCTACCGCCACGCCCGCCCCTCAGCCTAGATGTGATTTACCTGTGCACTGCTGAGGAAGTTCGCCGCTTCACCAACGTAGGGCGCTTCGGCTACTTTCGCCACATCTTGCGCGCCAAGGACCTCGCCATCGGTGAACTCATCGCCGCGCACCTACAGCAAGCCCAAGCCGCTCACACCGCTGCCGGCGACCTCGAATGGGCGAATCGCGCCACGCAGGAATTGATCACCCTCCTGCGGGACGATTACCCCTCCCTGATCACCGTGCTCAGTACCTTGAGAGATGCTCTGTATCCCCAACAGATGCTCTAGGAGGCTCAGAGACCTCCTCGTCTTCATAGAGAAGGAAGTTATGTACAGGAAATGGCAATGACCTCGAATCTACCGACCGCCGATCCATCCTCTGCGCCTTCTTCCCTTCGCTCCCCCATCGGCTACGTCATCGGTGGTAGTCTGAAGGAACACCTCACGATTCGCCTCACCGTGCCGGTGCAACAGGTGCAGGAGGGCAGTTTTGTCGTCATCGAAAGCGGGGAGTGGCTGTTCTATGGCTTGGTGACCGATCTGCAATTGGGAGCCACCGACCCGCGCTTCGCCGATGAGCAGAGCGAAGCGCGCTTGCCCGCTCCGCTTGCTCAACAACTACACGGACAGACCCTGTTCACCAATCTACAGGTGCTGCCTGCCCTGATGCTCGAACGCGGTCCAGACCCAGGCGATGACGCCGCTTACCGCCGCTGGAGGCAGGAGATCGAACTGGGCTTGCGTCCTCTGCCTCGCCCGTTGCCGGTCAAGACCATTCCCCCGCACCATGCCCCGGTCTGCTTGGCGAGCCCAGGCGACATCGGCGAGATCTTTGGCAAGGAAGAACAGGTGGGCAATTTCGTCATCGGCTACACGCGCGAGCAGAATCATCCGGTCTGCCTCAACCTCGACCGTCTGATCCAACGTTCTTCGGGCGTCTTCGGCGCCACGGGCACGGGCAAGTCCTTCCTCACCCGCCTGATCCTAGCCGGGCTGATCCACCATGACCGCGCCTCGGTGTTAGTCTTCGACATGCACAACGAATACGGCTTCAATGACACCAGCGAGAGCGGCGAGACGGTCATCGGCTTGAAGACCAAGTTCCCGGCAAAGGTGCGTGTGGTCGGGTTGGGGGAAGGTGCGACCATCCGCGGCTTGATCCCCGATTTCAACCTGGAGTTCGCCATGAGCGACATCCAACCCGTGGATATCGAATTGCTCAGTCGCGAACTCAACCTGCGCGAGACGGCACCGACCATCCTCGAGGCTCTGGTAGCGACCTTCGGTCGTGAGCGATGGTTCGCTGAATTTCGCGCTATGAAGCCCGGCGCCACCGTGGAGAACGAAGAGGGCAGGCGCGTCCCCGCGCCGGAGAGCGTTGAATTCTGGGCAAACCGTGCTGGAGTCCACCTGGAGGCAGCCAAGGCACTGCATTCCAAGATGGGTCCCCTCTTCCGACGCCCCTACATCTTGGAAAGACCGGCTGCAGATGGCATTCGCGAGATCGTCAACACCTTGGAGGCAGGAAAGCACATCGTGCTTTCCTTCGGTGCCTTTGAGAGCGACTTGGACTACTTGCTGGTGAGCAACCTGCTGACACGGCGCATCCGTGAGGTCTGGGAGCAACGCACCAATGAATACCGTAGCAAAGGAGAGAGGGAACCGCGACCGTTGGTCATCGTGCTGGAGGAAGCCCACAAACTGCTCAACCCCGAGATGGCGGCTCAGACCACCTTCAGCACCATTGCCCGCGAGATGCGCAAGTACTATGTTACCTTGCTGATTGTTGACCAACGCCCTTCGCAAATATACGATGAGGTGATGTCGCAGTTGGGCACGCGCATCTCCGGATGGCTGGGGGATGAGGACGACATTCGCGCCGTGCTCTCTGGTTTAGCCGGGCGCGAGGTGCTGCGCGGCATGCTCGCCCGTCTGCAACCCAAGGAAGAGGTGCTTCTGCTCGGTTGGGGAGTACCCATGCCGTTGCCGGTGCGTTCACGCCGCTACGATGCTGCGTTTTGGGAGCAACTTCTGGGAGAGAAGAAGGGCAGACGCGGCGAAAAGGAGATTCTGACGGAATTGGGCTTCTGAGCCCCCATCCTTGTCAATGAGCACTGACCAACGTGGTGCTCTCCCCTTGATGTCGTCATTGCGAGCGAACGAATGTGAGAATGGCTATCTCCCTCACCGTGCGGGAGATGGCTTCGCTTCGCTCGCCATGACAGGAAGGGCGTGCGGGAGATGGCTTCGCTTCGCTCGCCATGACAGGAAGGGCGTGCGGGGGTGCTTCGGTCGCGGAGCCTTCTCTAGGCTTGCCGAAGGGCTCCCTCCCCCTGCTGGGAATGCTGAAGCAGGGCTTCAGCATTCCGACGGATGGGTAGCAGCCTTGGCTTGGTGTGTGTGCCGGAGACCAGCGGCGTAGTGTGGGCGAAACATCTTTCGCCCCTGCAGGGGCGTGGCGATCTGCCTGACCGTACAATGGACAGCTTCGCTCACCTTGATGTATGAGCGATGAATGCCAGCGTAGGGGCACGGCATGCCGTGCCCCAACCGTGCCGTGGTTGTGGAATGTCCAAATGAGGTGACCGCTGGGTAGAGGCGCAATTCATTGCGCCCCTACCCATGCCATGCGAGGAATGACATCAGTTGGCGGAAAGCATCCCTCGTCATGGCAAATCCTGGTGACTAGCATGTGCGACGATGGAAGAAAGAAGAGCGAGGCAACGGATTTTAGGAACGAGTGTAGCAACGGATTTGGGGAACGGATGGAACGGATGGGATAGCGGATTGGAGGGAACGGATGAAACAGATTGGGGATGAACGGTGAAACGGATTGGACAACGGATTTGGGGAGCAGGTGGGGTAATGGATGTTGGTTGCGGATGAAAATGAATCACGCAAACAGCCCCTCAATTAGGATGAGGGGCTGTGCATATGCTGACTGATACAGGGTCAATCTTTATGAGGGTTTGGATAATACAATCAGGCTCTCTTATGTACACACAGGTTGCGGTTTAGCGCAACCCTGCCGGGCGGAACTTGTAGCCATAGACCAGCATACCGCGCTCGTCGCCATCAGAGCGTAGGCGGCGGGTGACCATCTCCACCGGCATGCCGATTTCCACCGGCTGATCACCTAGGTCGGTCAGTTGGGCAGTGATGAACGGTCCCTCCTCTAGTTTGATCAAGGCTACGGTGTACGGCACATACTCCTCGTAACCTGCAGGGGCTTCGTAAATGGTGGTGTAGGAATAGACCTCTCCCCGACCGCTGAACTCTTGGAGGATTTTGGCTTCTTGCCCACAGGAAGGGCAGATATCGCGCGGTGGGAAGATCTTGGACTGGCAGTGGGGGCATACTTCGCCAACCAAGCGATACCGTTGACTCTTAAAACGCCAATGTCGTGGAATCTCCATAAACCATCTCCTGAGGTCAGGTTAGTCAGTGATATGTTCGCCATTAATGTATCCACTTGGAACTATCAAAGGCTATCAAATTTCGGAATCAGTCCATCCTTTCGAGCACGTGGGTGGCGGCGGTGGTTCCTGCACCGCCCAGGCACTGAACGAGCGCCCGACGTGCTGCAGGCACCTGGTTGGCTCCTGCCTGTCCGCGCAACTGGAGCACTGCTTCCACGATTTGGTAGACACCGGTTGCGCCGCCCGGGTTGCCGCGTGCCTTCAACCCTCCAAAGGTGGCAATCGGCAGGGTGCCGCCTAGGCTGATGGTGCCATCCTGTGCCAGTTTCCATCCTTCGCCGCGTTCAGCAAAGCCGGCTGCTTCGAGGGAGAGGGCTGCGTAGATGGAATAGGCATCGTACAGTTCGAAGAGGTCAACATCGGAGGGGAGAATACCTGCCTGGCGGCAAGCACGTTCTACCGAGAGGCGCGCCGCAGTCCATACCAGTGGATCGGGGCGATCGTGCAGTGCCAACGATTCGGTCACCACGCTGGAGCCAATGATGCGCACCAGGGGGTGGGGGTAACCGCGCGGCAGCAGATCGGCACGTGTCAGGAGGATTGCAGCGGCGCCATCGGCTTGGGGGGCAACATCGTAGATGTTCAACGGGTCGCTCACCTTGCTCGCCTGCTCATATGCTTCGGCGTTGATCGGCTTGCGGTACATGGCGTTCGGATTGTTGGCTGCGTTGGCATGTGCCGTGAGGGGAAAGCCGGCAAAGGCTTGGCGTGGAGCGCCGAACTCGTACAGATAGCGGCGCATCAATAAGGCAGCCTGGGCGGTTGGGGTCAACCCATGAACGGCTTCGTAATCGCTATCCAGGGTGGTTGCTAGGGCGGCATCCACCCTAGGACCGATCTTGTCGGTCATCTTCTCCACGCCGACGACCAGGACCACCTCCGCCGCCCCTGCCAGCAGAGTTAGGTAGGCATGACGCAAAGCGACACCACCCGAGGCACCGGCAGCCTCCACAACCACGGCTTCGATGCCGCTCAACCCAGCGTAATCCGCAAGCAAAGCCCCAAGGTGCGCCTGGGCGGAGAGGATGGGCGCATGAACGTTGCTGACGAACAGCGCTTGGGGCTTCAAGGCGCCGGCATCTTGCAGGGCGGCTTGCATCGCTTGCAACGCCAAATCGCGCAAGGAGATATCCCAATGCTCTCCGACAGGGGTTTGACCCACGCCGACAATCACGACCTCCGATATCGGTCTCATTGCTCTACCCTCGCCCACTCACTTCATCACCAACTTGCCGCGCATGCGCACGTAGGTGCCATAGTCAATCTCGGTACGGCGGTTGATGTAATCCACGGTCTTGGGAGCGCGATCGCGTCGAGCCTGGATGGCTTCGGTTACGAGGATGTCAAAGGCATCTGAACCGGCGCCAGAACCGAAGGAGACCATCAAGATGCGATCGCCGGGTTGAGCGATATCCAAGATGGCGGTCAGCCCGATGATGGCTGCCCCGGCGTAGGTGTTGCCAATCTTGGGCACCAACAAACCTGGGGCAATTTGTTCCTGGGTGAAGCCCAGCATGGCAGCCACTCTTTGAGGGAACTTGGTGTTGGGCTGGTGGAAGACGGCGTAGTGATAATCCTTGGCGGTGGTGCCCATGGCTTCCATGAGGGCTTTACCGGCTTGAGTGATGTGGGCGAAGTAGGCTGGCTCACCGGTGAAGCGCTGTCCGTGTTCGGGGTATTTTTGGTACGCGCGCCGCCAGAAATCGGGCGTATCGGTGACGTAGGAGTAGGTGCCTTGGAAGAGCGCCAGGGCGTCTTCAGCGGGTCCGATGACGAAGGCAGCACCACCCGCCCCGGCGGTGTACTCGAGCGCATCTCCTGGGCGCCCCTGAGCAATATCCATGCCAATGGCTAGGGCGTAATCCGCCATACCCGAGCCGACGAACCCAATGGCAGCTACCATGGCTTCGGTGCCGGCTTTGCAGGCGAATTGCCAATCGGCGGCTTGAACGTTGGGCACAGCACCGATGGCTTCTGCTACGATGGTCGAGGTGGGCTTGACGGCGTACGGGTGCGATTCCGAGCCAACCCACACGGCGCGCACCTGGCGTGGGGAGATGCCGGCGCGTGCCATGGCATTGCGCGCCGCTTCGATGGACATGGTGGCGACATCTTCATCCAAGCCGGCAACGGCTTTTTCCTTGATCGGTAAGGCCCCTTCGCCATCTGCCCAGATGCGAGCAACCTCCTTCGCAGGCAGGCGGTAGCGTGGCACATACGCCCCGTATCCGGTGATGCCCACCGAACGAGAGGGTCTCAAGAGGAGATCTGAGGTATTTTCCGTCATATTTCACCTAAGGCTTCAATCCTTCGCAGAAGTTCTTTTCTCATTCAAGTTGTTTGTCCATGCCTTCAAAATTTCTTCAGCGCGGTCAATGCGAATGTTGTTCTCCGCCACCAGTTGTTGTGCCAGGCGTTGAATTGCTTCACCCTGCGCGCCGGCAGCGATGGCAACCTGACGGGCGTGCAAGGACATGTGCCCGCGCTGAATGCCTTCGGTTGCCAGGGCGCGCAGAGCAGCCAGGTTCTGCGCCAAACCAACCGAGACGATGATCTCCGCCAGTTCGGTGGCAGTGCTCACGTGCATCAACTTGAGCGCAAGGCGAGCGGTAGGGTGCACCTTGGTGGCTCCGCCGACGATGCCTACCGCCAAGGGCATTTCCAGCGTGCCGACCAAATTGCCCGTCTCATCTTTGCCCCACGTGCTCAGCGAGGTGTAGCGTCCGCTACGAGCGGCGTAGGCATGAGCCCCGGCTTCCACCGCGCGCCAATCGTTCCCGGTGGCGATCACAACCGCATCTACCCCGTTCATGATGCCCTTATTGTGGGTGGCAGCGCGGTATGGGTCCGCAGCGGCAAATGCCCAGGCGGCGATGATGCCATCGCGCACCTCTTCGGCACGGTAGCCATCGAATGCCAGTTCAGCCAACGGAATGGTGCAGCGCGCTCGCGCCAGGCGACGGTCTGCCAGGTTGGAGAGGATGCGCAAATGCACCCTGCCACCGGTGATCGATTCGACCAGGGGAGCCAAGCGTTCGGTGGCGGTATTGACCGCGTTGGCACCCATAGCATCGCGCACATCGTAGATCAAATGCACCACCAAAAAGGCACCGATGGGCGATTGTTCGATCAGCCTCACCTCCACATCACGTGCACCACCGCCCAGGCGTTGCAACACAGGGTCAACCTGATTCGCCTCTGCCAAGAGGCATTCTTTCTGCTCCAAGAGCGCCAGACGAGCGGTGTGCACGTCGCGCACATCGAGCACCTGCATCTGACCGATCATATGCGGCTCGGTCGCATGGGCGATGAAGCCTCCCCCAGCACGCGCCAGCCGCGCCATGAAGGATGCTCCTGCCACGACCGATGGCTCTTCGATCACCATCGGCACCAGCACTTGGCGACCGTTGACCACGAAGTTCGTCGCAATCCCGAGCGGCAACGCATACATCCCCACCACATTTTCGATCATGTGCTCGGCTTGGGAGAGGGACAAGCCGGCTTCTCCGCTCAGGATGTCCACCTCCTCCGGGGTCAACCAGCCCAGGTCAACCAATGTGGCTTGCCTTTGCTCCAAGGATAGATTGTAAAATCCAGGCAGTCTTGATTCCATTACACTCTATTGCACCCATGTCCTCTAGAAAGGGATTGCGGCTTTTATTTATACTTGAGGCTTCTTGCAAAAACTATCAAATCTACGCCGAACGGACGTGAAAATTTTTTATCATTTTTATCAGATTTGGCTCACCATTTTGAGGGAATTTGAGGTAAAATTATCTGTGCGGTGAGTTTGGGATATGGTGTTATTGACTCGGGAACAACTTGAGGATCGTTTGGCTGCCTTACACCGAGGTAGCCTTGAACTGGTCAGCAATTTATCTCTCGACACCGTACTAGAACGCATCGTCCATCTAGCGCGCGAACAAGTTGGAGCGCGCTACGCAGCATTGGGGGTGGTGGACGAAAAAGGTCGTCTCGTTCGTTTTATCCCGGTAGGCATGAGCCCTGAAGAGGTGGCGCGGATTGTTCATCCCCCATTGGGGAAGGGGTTGATCGGAGCGATGTTGCGTGAACGACGCACCATTCGCATCCCCGACATTGCTGCCGACGTGCGCAGTGTTGGTTTTCCCCCGCATCACCCACCCATGCGCTCTTTTCTCGGCGTGCCCATCATGCTGGGGGATCAATTGCTTGGGCAAATCTATCTGACGGATAAAGAGGACCTGCTGGAGTTCACCGAGGCAGATGAACAGGTGATCGAAGTGCTGGCAGCTTACGCAGCCGTAGCCATCCACAACGCCCGTCTCTACGAAGAACTGGTCGAACGCGACCGCGCGTTGACCCAACGCAATGAAGACCTGGCGCTCCTCAACCAAATGGCGGTAAGCCTCACGAGTTCCTTGGAGATCGAAGAAATCGTTGAACTCACCTTGAGCCACGTGATGGATTACCTCCATGTGGAGGTTGGGGAGATCTTCCTCAGCGAGGAGGGCAGGCAGAGCCTGCGCTTGGCAATGCACCGCGGCGAGGACCCGGATTCGCTGTGGACGCGAGACCACTTCCGCGTGGGCGAGGGGTATGTTGGCATTGTCGCTCAGACCGGGAAACTGCTCACGGGACATGCACCTTTCAAGGATGTGCGCTACCTGCGCCCCAAGGTCATAGACCTCGGCTTTCGTTGTCTGGCTTGTGTGCCGCTGATTGCACAGGGCAATGTCGTCGGGGTCATGTGCGTAGCCAGCCATCGGGAGCAATGTATGGATGAACGCAAGCGCGATTTGCTGATAGCAATCGGCACCTGGGCAGGCATTACCATCGAAAACGCTCGCCTACACCGTCAAGCCCGCCGGCTAGCCGTCTTGGAAGAGCGCGAGCGGATCGGCATGGACCTGCACGATGGCATCATTCAATCCATCTATGCCGTCGGTTTGGCTTTGGATTACGCTCGCAGTGCGTTAGACGAGGACCGCGAGATCGCCCGGCAGAAGATCAACCAAGCCATCGAGGGACTGAACAACGCCATTCGCGATATTCGTTCGTATATCATGGATTTGCAACCGCGTCAGTTCCGCGGTGAAGACTTGATGGCCGGTTTGCAAAAGTTAATTGATGAGTTTCGCGCAAACTCTACTGCTGAAGTTCACTTGAGCGGACCGAAGGATGGATTGGTTGCATTGCCAACGGCAAATGCCACGGCTCTATTCCATATCTGCCAGGAGGCATTGGCAAACGCTGCCAGGCATGCCCAAGCCAAGCGGGTGCAGGTAAACCTATGGGCAACGCAAAACCGCGTCATCTTAGAGGTCAATGATGACGGCAAGGGCTTCGACCTGAGCAAGATGAGCGTGACCTTGGGTCACGGGCTCTCCAATATGCACAGCCGTGCCCACAAAGTCGGAGGAGATGTGGAGGTCACCTCGGCTCCTGGGGAGGGAACGACCGTCATGGCATGGGTGCCCATGCGCGAGTGAGGCTTTGGACGGGCTGATCACCAGTCGCAGCAATCCGAAGATCAAATTTGCACGTGCATTGAGGGAGCGCAAACAGCGCCAGGAAAGCGGTTTGTTTCTCATCGAAGGCATTCACCCCGTTGGCAGCGCGGTAGAAGCCGGCGTGCCTCTACAAGCCATCTACTATGCTCCAGAACTGCTCACCAGTAACTACGCCACGCAATTGATCCGTCAACAATCGGAACGGGGTGTGCCTTGTTATGCCACATCGGCAGAGGTATTCCTCTCCATTGCCGAAAAGGAAAATCCACAAGGCATCCTGGCGATTGCCAAGCAAAGCCTTACGCCCTTGAGGCAACTTAACCCTGCCAACTTTCCTTGGGGTGTGGCATTGGTCTCCCCACAGGACCCGGGCAATGTGGGCAGCATCCTGCGCACGATAGATGCCGTCGGTGCTAGCGGATTGATCTTGCTGGAGAGCAGCGTGGACCCGTATCATCCGAGTGCGGTGCGTGCTGCAATGGGGGCTCATTTTTGGCATCCTATCGCGACTGCCTCCTTTGATGAGTGTGTGTGTTGGATTCGTCAGCATGGGTATCACCTGTATGGAACCTCTGCCCACGGGGAGCAGGAGGTCAAACAGGTTCAGGCATATCATCGCCCGTTGGTGGTATTGATGGGTAGCGAGCGAGAGGGATTGACCGCGGAACAAAAGTCGGTTTGCGAGATGGTGCTTCGCCTACCGATGCACGGGCGAATTTCCTCGTTGAACCTCAGCGTGGCTGCCGGGATAATCCTCTATGCGATCTTAGAGAATTTGAAGCCTAACTTTCCACCTACTTAAATATAAAACTTTTCCCCCAGGTGTTTCCCAGGATGTTGTATCCCTGTGTTGGTAGTCTATTCTATATATATCCTATGAAAGCGATATTTCACGCGGTAGTTCATCCCAGGTGCGGTTATCCAGTAATCGTCCGCTTCTCTTTTTATTCATTCCTCCCCACTGTTTAAAGAAAAATGGCACTTGGGCTTTTATGCATTGATCACGAATCTCGTATACCCATTCAGGCTGAATAGGACGAGCATGCGGACCAGATTCTCCTCCCACAATAACCCAGTTTATGCCTTTCAAATCCAGATTTGAAAGTGGTCCTAGAAGAGGCTCTAGCGATAGGAATTTGATAGATGCGTGGGTTCGACGTAGCAGGTCTATCCTGTAAATGTAATTGCTATTTTCTATGCTTACTCCCATCCAAACATTTTCAGGCCATTCAATGTATGGGTCAAGTTCTAACATACGTTCGGCACGTTTAGTCAGGATCTGGAACTGATGCCAGTGAGCATGGTGCATAATATCGAAAATACGTAAGATGAAATCCAACGGCACATCTTGGTGAAACAAATCACTCATCGAGTTAACGAAAATCATTTGAGGTTTTGTACATCTCAACGGTTCTTCCAGTACGTCAGGATGAAGTGTTAATGTAAATCCGTTGCGATACTTCTCTATTCCCATTGCCTGAAGACGCTTCGCCATGCGCTCCGCGTAGCAATTTTTGCACCCAGGGCTGATTTTCGTACATCCTGTCAAAGGATTCCATGTTGATTCGGTCCATTCAATTTTAGATGTCGCCATATACTCCTCCTACCTCCTGTGCAATGCTATTCACCTGCGATTATTCTGGTATATTGCTTTACATTAAACGCATTTGGCCATCAGGAAGGTTTTTGGTAACATCGTTCCAGAATTTATTGCCTAATGGATGTTTGCTAGCGAATAAAAGACGGTACAAAGGAGCCTCTCTAATATTTTTAAAAAGGGGTTCAGGGAGAGGATCCTCAGCATCATAACCTAGTTGAACCAATTTTTCTTTGTAATGATCGAGCAATGCTCGATGTAAAAACGCCTCTTCTCTTCTTTGATATTGATGGTAAATATCCCTCCAGGTGGTATCCCCAAAAAACTCATCAATGGATGTTGTTGGTTGGTGATTTATCTCTTTTGGAGCATTGCGGGTAATACCCATTTGGGGATAATAGATAATTAAGTCGGTACGCAGCGAGGCTAGTTTCTTTATCGTGTTCCAGTGTAGTTCCAGACCCTCAGGATCAAGAAAGGCTAGATTCAAGGAAGTCCAAGTTTCTTGAATATAAGTTGCATCTATTTCATGAACTTCTTTGATAATTTGATCAACTAGTTGGTTGGCATCGCCAGTATAAAAGGATATCTTACTGTATTCAGGAGAATTGGAACACCGTTGATCAAGCGCATCTATATACACAGGATTAATATCTGCGAAGAAGTAACGGTCAAAATGTTGTTTTTGCGATAAAGCCAACAAGGGGGAACTTATAATTACTCTGCCATCAAGTAACCGGTTTTTGCCTGGACCGGCAAACAGGTCAATGTAATTTATAGTGCGCCATTTCTTTCTCCGCATGGAGACTATGAATCGTCCAAAATAAGCGTTGAGGTAGTAGAGTTTGCCATAAGTCCATTCACCACCACCCTCGCGCATGGGCAATCCATCATCGTTTGTCTCGAGCGAAGGTAACTTTGACATACTGATTTCCTAAGATGGCACGGTACCTAACATTAGGTTGATTGATACCCGCCTCTCTGTCTTTTAATAATTGTGATCCTACTCCTCATAAAATGCCCCCAGCGAGATTCGAACTCGCGTTTTGGCCTTGAAAGGGCCACGTCCTAGTCCCCTAGACGATGGGGGCAAATGACCTGCACTCAAAAGCGCAGGCGTCCTACTTATATCGCGTTCTTGAATGCCTGTCAATATGAAGAACGAAGGATTTTTCATAATCTGGTGACTGTAACATAAGCGGTGGGTTTTGATCAGTTGTGATATCGCTATCGTTGCAATCCTTGTCGGGGTACCATCCGTCATTACCCGGAAGGGGTGGATCGAGCCGATCGGACACACCGGATGCGCACATTTCCAGCCATCTGTTGGGTGTTGGAGCGAAGCCTGCGAGGTGTAGGGGTGGTCTTATCTGCCTTTGGGGTGAGGCTGAGCCACATGTGTGTTTGGCGAGATATACCGGAACAAGCGAGCATGATGGAGAAGCGTCGTCGCTGGCAGGGGGTGCGCGTGTTGGGAGTGGATGGGCTCTATCCGCGGCTGAAAGGGAGAAAACGGACGTGGATTGCTGAAGTCAAACTTCAGCAGTCCAAAGGCAAGGAGATTATCCCCAAGGAATGGCGCTGGGTGCTGGAGGACATCCGGCGTTTACCGGCTGAGTTGCCCCCTGAGGGCAGTCGCCGTCTGTTTGAGTTATGGAAGCAAACCCTGAACGCCGCAACGGTCAGGCTAGCGAACGCTCGTCGTTGGAATGGCTGCGCAACGTGTTGAGCCGCTCAAGCGAGCATTGGGCTACTTACCGGGTGTTTGACCGGCAGAAAGAGATGCCCTGGAAGAACAACACCACCGAGCAGGTGGTCTGTCGGATGAAAAACTTGTCCTGAGTGCTGAAGGATGCGCTCCCGCACCATGCGCGGTGACAAATCCTGGCAGGGTCTGTGGGCTGCATTGCTGCTGGCAGGGTCAGGGGCTACGTTCTAAGCGGTTACCTGGGAGGGGGATTCCCTGCCGTCTGTTTTTTCTGAAATTCCCCGACCGTATTTGTTACAAACACTTTCGCCATAGGTTATTGACTCTCGATAGATATTATTATATATTAATCATACCATACTGCCGGTGAGATGTCATAATTTTACATATTAGATTGAAGATGTCGTGTTATTGCATCAGGATGGGGAGTTTCTATCAAAAGACGGTTAGGTGGAGAGTATCTTTCTAAACCATAGTAAACCGCCTTTCATTGAAAATCCGCTATGCGCGTTTGTCTGATTCCTTTGCGAATTGAAGTCAGAAATCCATCCGTGAACTTGCGACATTTCCAACAAAGGCTCGAGGGAATAGTGCAATATCAACCTGATATTGTCTGCTTGCCCGAATGTGCTTTTACAGGTTATCTCTACAATGAGAAAGATTTTCAACAGTTTGCAGAGCCCATCCCAGGGCAAACCACTAAAACAATCTCGGTTCTAGCAAAGGAACATCGTTGTTATATTTGCTTTGGTATGTTAGAGAAAGTCCCTGAAGGCATTTACGATTCGGCGGTATTGATTGATAAAGCAGGTAGGATAGTTCTGGTCCACAGGAAATTAATTGAACAGCCGCCTTTTATCAATGGCGACCAAGTGAAAACGGTTGAGACTGAATTTGGTCATCTTGCTATTTTGTTATGCGGCGACTTATTTCATGATGAAGTCAAATCCAGGATTGATAAGCCTATCTCTGCATTGTTCGTGCCAATGGCACGTAGTTTTGATGGGAAATCGCCCGACTTGGGAAGATGGCTAAGTGATGAACGGCAAGCCTATCTGGATGAAGTTAAGAAAATCGGAGTTACGACATTTCTGGTGAACTTATTGGAAAGCAACCTGCTCGAAGCGTCTTTTGGCGGAGCGATGGTTGTAAATCCAAGCGGCGAATTGTTGGCAGAATCGCCGCACGGAACGGATGAAGCCCTAATGTTTGATTTGGTCTAGGCAAATGCAAGCAGCGGCTAACCCGCGCTTGCACCCGACCGCCATTCCGCTGCACTGCGTGGCGCAGGTGAAGCGCAAGCCGTTACCCAACCGAATTTCCACAGGTCTTGGGGTTCTTTGCGGAGGGAAAGATCGACCTCAAATCAACCATCACCCATCGCTATCCGCTCGAAGAGATTTGCACGGCGCTCGATGTGGCGGTTAGGCAGGATGAGGCGATCAAAGTGCTGATTGACATGACCCGCTGAGTCTCCATTCACATCGTAGGAGCTGGGAGGTGGCTTCGGCCGTTTTGCCTCCTCGCCATGACGCACATCTGAAGAAACCCGATCGTGGTAGGGGCACGGCATGCCGTGCCCCTACGGGGCATCGTATGTAGGGGCGCAATGAATTGCACTCCTACTCAGCCCTTCAATGGGAGAGAGACCTCGAAGGTCGAGCCCTCGCCAACCTGACTTTGCACGCGGATGAGCCCTCCATGCGCCTGGGCAATCCATTGGGCGATGGAAAGCCCCAGACCCGTGCCGGAGGGCATCTGGTCGGTGTAGCCTTCCCCTTCTTGAGAGGGGTCTCGGCGTGTGCGCGCCTTATCCACTTGGTAGAAGCGGTCGAACAGGTGGGGGAGGTGTTCGGAAGGAATGCCCGGACCGTTATCCGAAACGCGCACCCAAGCATAGGCACCTTGCGGAGAATCCAAACGCCCCGTCTCGACCCAAACGCGCTTATCCTCCCCCGTGGTGTACTTGATGGCATTCTCCACCAGGTTGGTCAACATTTGAGTCAAATATTGGCGGTCGCCGCAGATGGGCAGTTCGGGCAACTCGCCGACCGATAACTTCACCCGTTCCTTGGTAGCGAGGGGCGCTAATCGCTCCACGACTTCCAGGGTCACATCGCTCAAATCCAACGCCTCGCTTTGCAAGACGACCTGTCCGGCATCCATCCTCGCCAAGGTAAGCAGGTTGTTGACCAGGCGTATCATGAACTGGTTTTCGGATTGGATGACCTTCAGGGCGTGGAGGTACTCTTGTGAGGAGCGGTTTGCGGAGAGGGCGCGGCTGGTCTCCAGGTCTATGATGGTCAGGGGGGTACGCAGTTCATGGCTGGCATCGGCGGTGAATTGGCGTTGGCGTTCGAATGCCGCCTGCAGGCGGGCGAGCATCTCATCGAAGGTGTTAGCCAGTTCTCCCAGTTCGTCCTTTCGATCGAGGTTCAACCGTAAGTTGAGGTCGGTCTCGCTGATCGCCCGTGCCGTTTGGGTGATTTGTTTCACCGGGTGGATGGCTCGGTCTGCCATCCAGAAGCCTCCTGCCAGGGCAACTGCCAGGGTGAGTGCCATGCCGAGGAGCAAAGAGATGAGCAGGCGAGGCAAGTGGTTATCGGGGTCGATGGGGGTTGCCAGGAGCAGAAAGCCCTCCAGTTTGCCTTCCGAGGCAATGGGGGCTAGCAGGGCAAGGTATGCTTTGCGTGGGCTGGTGGAATAGAGCATTGCCGGGAATGTGGCACTGCCGGGTGTCCTTCTCGTGATGAGGCGGCGCGCAACGTTCTCGACCAAGCGGCTTACCGCGTTGTCGTCGACCGGTCCCCAACTTTGGATGACCTCCCCCTTTGCCGTCAGGAAGGCTAACATGTCATCCGCTTGCAGGAGGGTATCATCGGTGAAGGGGTTGTCTGGGGGTTGCAATGGCAACCGGCTGAAGAAGCCTTGTTCGGAGAGGCGCAAGGCAATGCCCAAACGGCGCGCCTTCAGTTCCAAACGAGCCGCGGCTACGGCGCGCAAGTCCTGTACCTGGCGAATGTAGATGAACGCGCTGAACACAATCATCACCATCGCCAAGATGAGCACAAACCACAGTGCCAAGCGAAGGCGAATGCTGCGCAATAGGAGGGGAATGCGTCCGAGGAAATGCCTTGCCGGAACTTTCATGCCTCCCCATGCCTTACCCGGATGGCTTGTGCAATTTATATCCGAAGCCGCGCACCGTCTCGATCAACTTAACCTCGAAGGGGTCATCAATTTTGCGTCGCAAACGACGGATGTACACATCCACCACGTTCGATGCACCTTCGTAGTCGTAACTCCACACGTGGTCTTGCGCCATCTCACGGGTGATCACCCGATTTGGATTGCGCATCAGGTATTCCAGCAGGGCGAATTCCTTAGCGGTCAGTTCGATGTTCACGCCCCGGCGTGTCACCCGATGGGAGGCTGGGTCGAGCACCAAATCACCAATGACCAGTGTTCCGCTCTTATCTTCCGAATCGCGACGCAGTAGAGCGCGTAAGCGAGCACGTAACTCCTCCAGGGCAAAGGGCTTGACCAGATAGTCATCTGCTCCGCTATCCAGACCCTTCACTCGATCTTCGATGGTATCGCGGGCGGTGAGCATCAGGATGGGGGTATTGATGCGCTGACGGCGCAGTTCCCGGCATACTTCTAGCCCATCGCGCTTGGGGAGCATGATGTCTAAGATGATCACGTCGTATGGCGTCATCTCCGCCAATTCTTGCCCTTCCACCCCATCGTAGGCGACATCCACAGCATAACCATCATCCTCTAGGCTCATCTTGAGGGAGTGGCTCAGGCGGCGGTTGTCTTCAACCAAAAGCACTCTCATGTCTTTCATTATAGTCCTTGAAGATGAATATTGGATGAACAGATTTGCCTCAAAGCCATGTTCAACCTCCCGAACGAATTTTCTCGGATTCATCGAATTGTCATGTTGTTCTGCTATGCTTAGTAATGGTAGCCGAGAGTCGGTCACGTGATAGACATTGGCAACATCACTTAGAGAACGAAAGGAGTTTGCGCATGACCAAAACCAAGAAGATTTTGCTCACCTTAGGAGGTATCCTGATCGTAACGGCATTGGCATTCGGTGCGTGGTTGGCTGCCTCACCGATCCAAGGGGTCCTGGCTCAGGAGCCCACCCCAACCCCAGAAGCCGGCAAGGGTCCACTGGGAGCATACCAAGACCTGTTTCTAGAGGCGTTCGCCAAACGTCTGGGGGTCACCCTAGAGAAGATCAAAGAAGCCTTTTCGGGTGCCTTCAGCGATGCCCTCCGCCAGGCGGTGAAGGATGGCGCTTTGACCCAGGAGCAGGCAGATGAGATGCAAAGCCGTTTCAGCGAACGCCTGAATCGGGGTGATTTGCCTGGCTTCTTCCCGCCGTTTGGGCGTCCGGGCGGCTTTGCACCTGGCGGTCGTGGATTTTACGGATTTGACCTATCGGTGCTGGCGGAGGTGCTCGGTCTGAGCGAGGATGGATTGAAGAGCGAGTTGCAAAGCGGTAAGTCCATTGCAGATATTGCTGCCGAGAAGAATGTAGACCTCGCCCAGGTCAAAGCCAAGGTGCTCGAGGCGACTAAAGCACAATTGGATCAGGCTGTGCAAGACGGAAAATTGACCCAAACCCAGGCAGAGGAGATGTATAGCCGTCTTGAATCGGGGTTCGATACCTTTGCCCATCAGACGATGCCGCTCGGAATCGATAGACCCGGCAGACACGGACGCGGCGGCTTCAAACTCTCCCTCTTTGCCGAGGCGCTCGGTATGAACGAAGCTGAGCTGATGAACGCACTGCGTGAGGGAAAGACCATCGCAACCATTGCCACCGATAAAGGCATAGACCTCTCCACACTGAAAGCCAGCGTGCTCGAGGCAGCGAAGACGAAAGCCGAAGAGATGGTCAACTGGCTCGAGAGCAACTTTGATACCCTCGTCAACCAAACCTTGCCCATGGGGGTACCGATGCCAAAGCCCTGACGAGGCAGAAGCGACCCGGCTGGCAGTCCAGGGTGTGAACGCATGGGCTGCCAGCCCTGCTTTTCATTTCTAGAGAGGACTGCTTGGGGAAAGGAAACCATCCTCAAGATGGTTATGGGTGTTGGATGACATCCAACGCTTGTTGGTTGAGATACCCCCAGAGGGCAGCCGTCGCCTCTTTGAACTCTAGAAGCAACCCCCCGAACACCGCAACGGAAGCGATCGCCGTTAGAAGTGCTGGGTAATTTGTTGATCCGCCTGAGCGAATACTGGAGCAACTTGATTTTGTTTGACCGGCAGGCAGGCGTACCCTTGACGAACAATGGCAACGAACAAGCCATTGGTCGCATGAAAATGGCTCACGCACTGTGCGAAGTTACAAGGCCCTATTGACCCGTACGACCGGGAGGATTAGAATCACCTTCGACGAACTTGAACGTTTGCGAGGAAGACCTATGCCTCTTTATGAGTATATCTGTCTGGATTGTCATGCTCGTTTTGATGCCCTACGTCCGATGAAGGATGCGGATGCACCCATTCGTTGCCATCACTGTCAAAGTGAGAACACCAGCCGGGCACTATCGGTGTTCTTCGCCCATAGCGATGGACGGTCGGTTACCCAGAGCGCGCCGAGTTGTGGCACGTGCAGTAGCCGCTCGTGCGCTTCGTGTGGGCGGTGACCTGGGCACACTGGCGATATAGGTTGTGCGTGGCACTGTTCCTGGTCCTTGCCGGCAGTGCCTGCCAACCTGCACCTCAAACTACCCTTCTAGCGCAAACCTCCCCTCCCCTTCCTGAAAGCACCGAACACCTTGTTTCTCCGATGCCCTCTCCCAGTGCGGTGGGCATTGGGGAGCCTTTCACAGGGGCTACGCCGAGTCCACCGCAAGGCGTCACTCCTATTGGAATTGCCCGTAAAATGGTGGGTAGTGTGCTCGTCATCGAGGGAACAGCCACGATGTGTGGTGGTGGCTTCTATGCCGGCAGCGGGAATGTCAAGTTCTACGTACAAGATGAGAGTGGTGGCATTCAGGTGCAGGTCTTCGGCGGGGAAGGTAAGGTGGAGGTGCCCATCGGAGCACGGGTGCGCGTGCGTGGTCGGATAGATGCCTATCGCGGCGCCATCCAAATTGTGCCAGCAGATGTCCTAAGCGATATAACCGTTGTAGCCTACGAGGACGATCGAGAGATCACCCCCATGGCGCTCTCCCTGGCGGATGCACTCAACCCTCAAGCAGCACCTTTCGGCAGGTTGGTGCAGGTCAGCGGCGTGCTCACCGGGCTATCGGAGACATCTTTCAACGATTGGGTGGAATTGAGCGATGAGCAAGGTCATGGATTGAGTGTGTGCATTGACAAGTTGACCCATATCAACCTGGAGGGTCTTCAGCCGGGCAGGCGCTATCGTTTCACCGGCATCCTGGAGGCACGGGATGGCATGCCCTGCCTCTATCCACGCCAACAGGCGGATTTGGCGGAAGCCTTTCCTTCTGCATTGAGGATCCACCTTCAGGTGGCGCCGGTCGTTCGCCCGGGTGCTATTTTCACCACCACGTTGAACGTTGCCAACCACTCCGATCAACCTGTGCAACAGGCGTGGGTGGAAATCCCCTTGCCTAGGGCAAGCGTCCAACTGGAGCGTGTGCTCGATGGTGGAGGGTTGCAGGGGGGTGTGCTCCACTGGCTCGTGCCGCATTTGGAGGCGCAAGGTGGCAACGCCATGGTGCGGGCAGTCTGGCGCGCAGGTGACGAGCCGGGGACGATCCTCTGGCAGGGCTATCGGGCAGGAGCAGAGGGATGGAACGAAGTGTTTGCCGGAGAAGCCTTCTCTACCGTGGTGGGTGACGAGGTGCCTATCTGCATCATCCAAGGCAGGGGATTTGCTTCGCCCCTCCTCATGGAGAGGGTTACCACCCAAGGCATCCTGATCGGCGTATTCCCTGAGTTAGGTGGCTTTTGGATTCAGAGCACGCGGCCAGATGGCGATCCAAACACATCGGAGGGTATCTTTGTAGATACCGATGGCACTGAGATGGCATTGTTGATCGGTGATGTGGTGAGGGTGAGCGGTCAGGTGCGCGAGACCTATCAGCAGACCACCTTGGTTATCGGAGAGCCCCAGGATGTGCAATTGCTCAAGCGAGGCAATTCGTTACCTCCCGCCCAAACCCTAAACCCGCCACCAGACGAGCAAGCCGCTCAGGTGTATTACGAATCGTTGGAGGGGATGTTGGTGCAGGTGGGTGAGGAGGCGATTGCCGTATCACCTACCTCGAAGTATGGCGAATATGCTCTGGTGCTCTCCTCTCATGGGATCGAGCGCGTGGGACGCGGTATGCCCAGTGGTTGGCTCATTCAGGTGGATGACGGATCGAATCGGGTTCATCGCGATCGCGCCCACTTATCGTACGTTGTATATAGCGGTGATCGAGTGAACAAGGTGTTGGGACCTTTGGCTTTCACCTTTGGGCAGTACAAAGTGGAGCCGATCATCCTACCCGAGGTGGTTCACCGAGTTAGGGAGTTGCCTTCCCTATCTCTGAGGGGGGAGGAAGCGTTTCGCTTGATGACTTGGAACCCCAAAAATCTCTTCGACCCCTACCCACCCCACCCAGAAGACTTGCCCCTACCCAGTCCGGAGGAATACGAAGTTGCCCTTGCCAAGGTGGCTCACACCATTGTGGCAGGTGGCGCCCCGGATGTCGTTGCATTGCAAGAGGTGGAGAATTCGACCGTGCTAGAGGCATTGGTGTCCCATCCTGCTCTGGCGCCTTTCGCTTATCGTCCCGTGCTGGTGGAGGGGAGTGACCCACGCGGCATAGATGTAGCCTATCTGGTGCGCCAGGATGGCGTTGAACTCCTCGAGATTCGCCAGGTTGCCACTCCCAAGGAATTGACCACACGACCGATGTTGCTACTACGCTTGAGGATCGGTGCAGAGCCTAACAATGCGACTCTTTACCTCATCAACAATCACTTCACTGCCTTATCAGATGGGGAGAGCGAAAGCCAACCGCGACAAACTGCACAGGCTGTGTGGGTTGCAGAGATTGTGAAGAGCCTGCTGGCAACCGAGCCGCAGGCTTGCCTGGCGGTGATGGGAGATTTGAATGCCTTCCCCGATTCGCCACCCATAACCACCTTGTTGCAGGTTGGCTTGGAAGACCCGTTCAAACACCTGCCCGAAACCGAACGCTATACCTACATCTACCAAGGCATCTCCCAAACCTTGGATTACATCCTGGTCACTCCGTGCCTAATGGACCTGCTCGAACGAGCGGATGTCTTGCGCCTGAACGCTGATTATCCCCCACCCCTGCCGAACGACACCTCTCCCGAGCACAAGTCCGACCACGATGCGGTGGTAATCACCTTCTCATATCCCTAAGCCTTGGTTGTGCTGCGCCTCTTCCCTTGGTTCGGTGCGGGTACTCGGCTTCCTTCAAATTGACCTAAGGATAGTTTAGGACGATATGGTCGGCACTCGATGGCAAAATATGCTACCCCTTTGTGCCGGGAATCCATCACCTTGGGTCAAGAGAGTTTAATAGGCATGATAAAATAAGACAAGGGATGCTTGGTTGCAAGGAATAAATACCATCACAGTTTATCATTCGGGGTATGGTGGTGAGAAAATGGATGAGACAATCCAACGGGCAGTTCTATGGAACACCATTTATCAGCCAGTCCAATTCACTTGCTGCTCTGAGCCTTGAGGGTGAGCCAATCTGTGATGCAAGACCCTCACCTCTACCTACATATTGCTGAAACCCTGCGCCGCGAGATACTGGCTGGTAAGAGGAAGCCGGGCGAACGACTGCCCTCGGTGCGGGAGATGGCGAAACAGTGGGATTGCACCCTGGGCACCGTCCAGCGGGCTTACCGTGAACTGGCGCGCCAGGGGTTGGTGGTCAGCCGTGTAGGGCAGGGCACGCGGGTAACTCCGCTGCCTTCTTATCGAGAGGAAGAGCCCATGCGCCGAGCGATCTTGATTCACCGCGCCGAAGCCTTCTTGCTCGAAGTGCTCGGTGCTGGCTATACCCTTTCCGAGGTGGACCAAGCCATGCACCTGGCGATGGACCATTGGCAGGCGGTGACCCGGCAACTCGAGAGCACGCCCCAAGACACCCTGCGCTTTTGGGGCAGCAACGACCTGGCAGTCACCTGGTTGGCGGGACACTTTTCAGAAATCGCCCCCGGCTACAGCCTCGAAGTGCGCTTTGTGGGTAGCCTAGGAGGATTGATTGCACTGGCTGAGGGCAAGGCAGACCTGGCTGGCTGCCACCTCTGGGATGAGGAGAGTGGGGAGTATAACCTGCCCTTTGTGCGGCGTCTCCTACCGGGCAAACGAGTGGCATTGCTCACCTTGGCTCAGCGGCATCTTGGACTGATATTGCCCCCCGGAAATGCGGCGCAGGTGCGCAGCCTACAAGACCTGGCTCGCCCGGGGCTACGCTTTGTCAACCGCCAAAGCGGCTCGGGCACGCGCGTCTGGCTGGATAACGCCCTGCGCAAACTGGGTATCTCCCCTCATCATATCCTGGGCTACGATTACGAGAAGATGACCCACTCCGAGGTGGCGCTTGCCATTGCCGAGGGGCAGGCGGAGGCAGGCTTGGGGCTGGAGGCGTCTGCCCGCGCGTACGGGCTAGACTTTGTGCCGTTGACTTTGGAACGGTACGATTTGGTGATTACCGAGGCTCAATTCAACCACCCCGCGGTGCAACACCTATGGGCATGGTTGCGCTATGAGCCGGCACGGCAAGCCATCGCGCGCCTGGGCGGTTACGAGATCCACCAGACCGGAAGGCTTCAATGGGTGGAGTGAATATCATTGTTCCTGCCGCCCATGGATGAACCGACATGGGTGACCACGATTCGCCCAATCCTCTGCCTCTGGTGTTATAATCCGTTTGCTGAGATGTTCTTCTATCGGTATTAACAATTTGGAAATGCCAAAGGAGTAAGGTTGATGGATTCCCCCCAATATGCCTATTTCAAGGGTAAGATCGTTCCTTATACCGAAGCCAAGGTCAGTGTGTTGACCCATGCCTTGAATTACGGCACAGCCGTCTTCGGAGGCATGCGCGCCTACTGGAACGAGGAGGAAGAGCAGTTGTTCATCTTCCGCCCGCTCGATCACTTTCGGCGCTTCTTGAACTCAGCGAAACTGCTGTGCATGGAATTCGACCATACGCCCGAAAGCCTGACCCAAATCACCATCGAACTCTTACGAACCGAAGGCTATCGCCGGGACGTGTATATCCGCCCCTTGGCGTTCAAGACCGATGAGATCATCGGGGTCAAACTGCACGACCTGCACGATGAACTCTCCATCGTTGCCATTCCGTTTGAACGATATGTCGCCAACGATACCAATGCCCACGCTACCATCTCCTCGTGGAGACGGGTGGACGATAATATGATCCCCGCCCGCGGCAAGATCAGCGGGGCATATGCCAACTCTGCCTTCATCAAGACCGATGCGGTGCGCGCCGGCTTTGACGAAGCCTTGGTGCTCACCCAGGAGGGACACCTCTCTGAAGGCAGTGCGATGAACGTATTCCTCGTGCGTGACGGGACATTGATCACACCCCCCATTACCGATAACATCCTCGAAGGCATCACCCGCCGTTCGGTCATCGAGTTAGCCCGCAGCGAGTTGAACATCCCCGTCGTCGAACGCCCCATTGATCGCTCGGAAGTGTACCTGTGCGATGAACTGTTCATGACCGGGACGGCAGCACAGATCGTTGCCGTCACGCGGGTTGACCATCGTCCCATCGGCAATGGCACGATGGGTGCCATCACTGCCCGCTTGCGCAACCTCTACCAAGACGCCGTGCATGGCAGGCTGCCTCGTTTTCGCCAGTGGAACACGCCGGTTTATGCGGAGACACGCGAGTTAGCCTCCTGAACTCTGAAGGAATCCATCGAACGAGCCGGTTTGGCAACCTCAAGCCAGCCAGATAATCTTCCCTTCAACCTTGCCCTCGTCGTAGAGATGCAACAGCCCTAGGCTAGGGCAAAGCCCTTTTCGTCCGGGGAAATGGGGCGAACCGGGGTTGAAGAGCAACCGACCATTGCACCACCGGCTGAGCGGAATATGAGTGTGACCGAAGACGATCACCTGCGCCTGTGGAAAGGCTGCCTCCAGGCGCGGCTGGTAGCGCTCTAGGTGGTAGCCTTGCATCCAATGGTACACCTTATCCACCAGATAGTTTCTCAAACGCCCATGACCATGCACCAAGCCGATGGTGACCTCACCAAAGGTCAAGGTTTGGGTGAGGGGTAGTTTGCCCAGGGCGACCCAATCGCGGTTGCCGCGCACGGCATGGATCGGGGCGACCTGTGCGAGTTCCACAAGCACACTGGGTGAAGATACATCCCCGGCGTGAAGGATGGCTTGTACCCCAGCCTGGTGGAAGATGTCTAGCACCTGGGGATTCAGCCGCCGCGCTCGGTCCGGGATATGCGTATCCGCTATGACACCAAGGGTGATCATCTGAGCGCCTGCTCAAGGAGTAGGATGGGGTGAATAGCCGTTCTGCCGGTGCCATCTGTGATTTGGGCGCGGCAAGAAGCGCCGGCGGCGGCAAGGAGCACCTCCTCTGTGGCTGCGCGAACTGCCGGGAAGAGCGCCATCTCGCCAATGCGCATGGAGAGGTCGTAGTGTTCGGCTTCGTAGCCGAAGGCGCCCGCCATGCCACAACAACCTGCCTCGATCACGTTCACTGTGTAGCCTGCCGAACGCAACATGGAGACAGTCGCTTCTACACCCACCGGGTAGCCATCCTCCGCCGGAGGGCGCGCTTTCTGGTGACAATGTCCATGGAGCAAGACGGTCTTGCCATTGGGTTGGGCAACCCGAAGGTGGGTGAGTCGATCTATCGGCTTTACGCCATCCGGATGGGGACGAATGAGGAACTCATCCAACATCCAGGCACGCTTTGCCAAGGCACGCACCCGTTCATCGCCGGGGAAGAGATCGAGGAACTCCTCACGAAGGGTGTAGATTTCCGAAGGTTCGATGCCGAGGATCGGTAACTGCCCCTGAGGGTCTAATGCTTGCGAGTGGCTTACTAAGCGATGCGCGTGGCGTTTGGCGGCATCCAAAAAGCCTTTTGAAATCAGGGTGCGCCCTGCCCCAAGAACCGGGATAAGGTGAACACAAAAACCAGCCAACTCAAGCACCCTCAAGGCGGCTTGTTCGATCTCAGGGTAGAAGTAGTGTGAGAACACGTCGCTGAGCAGGAGCAGGTTGGGCTGAGTAGGATGAGGAAGGTTGCTCCGACGGTTGAGTAGGTGCCAAGCGGCGAACTTGGGGAACGGGCGTTCTGCTGCAATGCCTAGGACGCGCTCGCCAAGGTTTCGCACCCAAGACCATTCGAGCAACGGATTGACCAGCGGTGCCAGGAGGCTGCCCAAAGGAGCCATCGAACCAATGTAGGCGAAGAGGTTATCGCGCAGCCGACGTCGGTGACGTTGATAATATTGATGATAAAACTCGACCTTGAGTTTGGCGATATCTACCGATGAGGGGCACTCTGCCTTGCATCCCTTGCATGCCAGGCACAAATCCAGGGCTTGGTGTACGCTGGATTCAGCTAACCGCTGCGTGGAGAACTTGCCGGAGATCATCGCTCGTAGTAAATTTGCCCTGCCGCGCGTGCTGTGCATCTCCTCGCGGGTGGCTTGAAAGGAAGGACACATCACGCCATCGTCCTTGCGGCAGACCCCTGCACCGTTGCACATTTCGATAGCGCCTTCGAGTCCACCTTGAGTGGAGAAGTCGAGCACGGGGTGCCAACCTTGGGCGCGGTAATCTGGACCGAAGCGCAGGTTTACATCCATCGGTTGGCTATCTAGGATTTTGCCAGGGTTGAGCAGCCCTTGAGGGTCAGCGGCTTGCTTGACGGCGCGGAACAGGGCAACGATTTCCGAGCCGAAGGCACTTTCGATCCACTCCGAGCGCGCCAGTCCCACTCCATGTTCCCCGCTGATGGCGCCGCCGAAGTGGAGAGTCCATTCCACCGCCTGCTGGGCGATGGTGCGCAACTTTCGCACCCCTTCCGAGGTCTTCAAATTGAGCGCCGGGCGGATGTGCAGACAGCCGGCAGAAGCATGCGCATAGATTTCAGCCTGCAGCCCATGTTCCTGAAAGATGCGTTCGATGCCGCGCACAAATTCCCCCAAACGCTCGACGGGCACGCTCAAATCCTCGATGAAGGAGATGTATTTGTCCTCTCCGGGGCGAGATTGTGCCAACCCCAGGCTGACCTTACGCACATTCCATATTTGTTGTTGCTCTGCTGGGTTCAGGAGGAGGTTCACCTCGCGGTGCCACATTTGCTCGCCGGTGTGCTTCAGTTGGATTGCCCGATTCTGAAGAAGTGCAGGCTCGTCTCCGGCGAATTCGACCACCAGGAGTGCCTGAGGATTGCCGTTCACAAAGCCCACCTGGCGAGCATACGCTGGCACACTGCGCGCCAGTTGGATGAGCGAGCCAGGGATCAACTCAACCCCACTGGGGTGATGGCTGAGCACTTCGGGAACGAAATCGCACGCTTCTGCCACGCTATCGAAAGCCAGGATGCCCAGCAGGGTGTGCTTAGGTTTCGGCACCAGGCGCAACTTGGCACGGCGGATGATGGCTAGCGTCCCTTCTGAGCCAGCGATCAGGGGTGCCAGGTTGATCTCACCTGGATGAACGGGAGGATATGGAAGCGGGGCAGGTGGATGCCCCTCCGGCAACCACTGAGCACTGACCTGCTCCCACAAGGGTGGGGCAGTGGGTGACCAAGGCATCAGGTAGTTCAGGTTGTAGCCGCAGGCGCGTCGCCATACGCGCGGAAACCTGTTGCGTATCGTCTCTGCATAGTGTTGCCGGATCGTCAACGCAAGGCGATACAAAGCCGCTTCGAGGGCATTTGCGCTGCTTTCGGCTCTCCGTTGGGCTTCATCAAGGGATACCGAAGCAAAGGTTGCCAACGAACCATCGGCAAGCACCACCTCGGCGGCGAGGAGGTGATCGGCGGTCATGCCGTAGAGGATGGAGTGAGAGCCGCTGGCATTGTTGGCAATGCTGCCCCCGATGGTAGCGCGTTCAGCCGAGGCAGGGTCCGGACCGAAGGTCAAGCCATGGGCAGCGGCGGCGCGGTTCAATGTGTTCAACACGAGACCCGGCTCCACGGTGGTGGTGCGTTCTTCTGGGTTGATCTCGATGAGGCGGGTCAGATGGCGCGAGCAATCTATGATCAAAGCCGGACCAATGGCTTGCCCGGCGAGGCTAGAACCTGCGCCGCGCGCCAAGAGCGGCACCTTATGGCGCGCTGCCAACTCCACAATGGCTTGAAGGTCATCCAAATGCGATGGGAAGACCACTCCCAACGGCTCCATTTGGTAGATGGATGCATCCGTGCTGTACAGTAGGCGCGTGGTGAAGTCGGTACGGATCTCACCGTCAATCGTTTGTTGCATCTCTTGAACGAAATCTTCAGGCAATGCAGACATCTTTGAGCAATGAGCCTTTCTTTTCAAGGTCAAAACGCCGTGTAATTTGCTATAATTTATTAATTAATGAACGAAAGCATTCCGCACGTCCGGTTGAAAGACCTTTTTCGCCTATCGTTTGCCGAGTCACCCATCTGGCTGAACGGGGAAGAGCAGGCAAACGCGTTGGTGCATTGGGTGGTCACTTCTCCCAATGAAGTTTCACCCGGAGACCTATTGATTATACCCGCTCACCATCTGACCCGCGAAGTGCTGATGACTGTCATGCGTCGGCGGGCGGTTGGTGTGTTGGTCATCGGTGAACTGCGCCTGGTGGATGCGTTCGAGGCGAACGATTTCCCCCTTGCGATGTTGCCGAGCCCTTTCAGCGAGGTGCAGCACGTGCAACGCACCCTGCTCACTACCTTGCTCAACCAACGTGCCACGCTGATGGAACGCAGCGCGAGGATACATGCCCAGTTATCTCAACTCGAAGCCGAGGGCAAGGGATTGGTGGGGTTAGCCGAAGCCATGTCCGAAATCAGCGGAAAAGGCATCCTGGTGCAAGATAAGCGCGGTTGGGTTCTGGCTGAGCATCCCTCTACGGACCTGCAGTCCATCTGGAATGACATCTTGGAACAATTGGGCTGTCTCGAAAGCCTGCCCGAATCGCTGCGCGATCGCAAGCAAGCCGCCAGCCAACCGATGATCCTCGTCCAAACTCTACCGGGTAGCCTGGTACGCTTGGTGGCACCGATCATCGTCGGCGAGGTGGTGCGCGGTTATCTTTCCTTGGTGGGTCTGGGCAGGGAGATGGATGCGTTGGATCATCTGGTTGCCGAGCAGGGTGCGTTGGTATGCGCCATCGAAATGGCGCGTAACAAAGCCATCCGCGAGGCAGAAAAACGCCTGAAAGGGGATTTGCTCACCGCCTTGTTGCAAGACCAACTCTCTCCGCGGGATGCCGAACTGTGGGCGCAAACCATGGGTGCTGACCTCTCCCAAGCCTATGTGGCGGTGCGCTTCGCCTGGGATGGTCCTTCGCCCCCCTCAAGGCGACGCCTGGAAACCTTGGTCAACGGGGAGATTGCTCGTCAACGACTGCAAGCGCTGGTCAATCCCATGGGGAGCGAGGTGGTTTGCTTCTGTCCCCTTCCACCGGAGAGCAGCCGTGCCGAGCAGGCGCTTGCCTTTGCTCAGTCCGTGCTCGATCAGGGTCAGCGAGAATACCCAGAAACCCCAGCGCGCTGTGGGGTGGGAACTCCGGCGTTGAGCCTGAGTGAATGGCGCAGGTCGTTCCGCCAGGCGGGGCAGGCATTGGAGATGGCGCGTCGCCTCGGCGAACGCAAGCCACTCTATTACCCAGACCTCTCGGTCTATCGCCTGTTGCTCCAAATCGAAGATAGCCCAGAATTGATCGCCTTTCAGGAGGAAATCCTCGGACCGCTGTTGGCGCACGAGGGCGCGGATGAACTGATTCGCACCCTCGAAGCCTTTTTCGAAAACAACGGCAACCTTTCACAAACTGCCAAGGCTTTGTTCATCCACCGCAACACGTTGATCTACCGCTTGGAACGCATCACCTCCATCACCAAACTCGATCTGGAAAACCCTGAGAATCGCCTAGCCATTCAACTTGCTTTGCGCACCTATCGAATGCGCGGTCCTTTGCGGGAGTCATGCCAAGCCCCAACCAACCCTCCCACGGAGTAGATGGTGCTCAGAGGAACTATTTTACAAAATTTTTAGTCTTAGGGTTGTCTTTATTGATATAATCGTGCATTTTTTTCGTATATATGTTCGTTTGAGTAGGGTAACCTCTTTATGAAGAGGTTCGCACAAATCATTCGGTTATGCCAGAGGATACTCACCCTTCGTCTCTCAGGGAGAGATGCACCTACTCAGCACCATCCTCGACGACGTTCATTTGAACTTGAGAATACCGATCAAGGGAGAGTGCAAAACCGATGAGAACGGCTCGCATGATTGTGGCAATTTCCACCATGGGGGTGATCGGCTATGGTGTATGGATTCTCAGTGGTCGCTTCGACCCCACGATAGAGGCGGTCGTATCCAGTTGGCTTCTCATCTCGCTGGATTTGCTGTTCGTCTTCCTGGCGTTGCGCTACGTTGTGCAACTTGACCAAGATGCCCGCTTGCGTTCAGGGTGGTTGTTGTTGGCTTTTGCCAACCTGAGCAATGCCCTTGCGGAAACCTTGTGGTTTTACTACGAATCCGTTCTTCACACAGACCCGTTTCCCAGCCTGGCGGATTTCTTTTATTTGCTCTATTACCCCCTCATGTTGATGGGATTGTTGCGCTTTCCCTCTGCCCCGCTCGCCCGACGTGAACGCCTCATTTTATGGCTGGATTTGGGGATCCTGATGGTTGCCGGCAGCATGGTCTCCTGGTATTTCATCTTAGCGCCTCTCAGCCTCACCGTAGAGCAAAATCTGGCAGGAGCGATTGCCATTGCCTATCCGGTAGGTGATCTGCTCCTCTTGGCGGGGGTTGCTGCCTTGATCCAACGCGATGTCCAAAAGGTGACCTGGCGTCCGATGAGTTTTCTGGCTGCTGGGGTCACGTTCACCGCGGTAGCCGATGCCTTGTTTGCCTATTTCGAGACCTATGCCATTCCCTATTCCATGCCATACCTCAATCTCCTCTGGGAAGCCTCCGTGTTATTCCAAGTCATCGCTGTGGCGTGGCTCATCTATGAAACACAAACACCGCCCAGGAAGAGCACCCTTTTCTCTCCTGCCTCTCGCCATTTGCTCAAACAGAGCCTACCGTACCTTGCCGTCGGAAGTGGGGTCGGCTTGTTCTTCTTCGCCGTCAATGTTCAACATTACACCGATCTGCGCATGTGGGGGTTGCTCTACGGCATCTTGCTGCTCATGGCATTGGTCATGGCGCGTCAACACGCATTGCTACAGGAGAATACCTCCTTGTATCGGCAGATGAAGCACATTGCCATCACCGATAGCCTGACCGAAGTGTACAACCGCCACTTCTTCAACGAGATCTTCCCGAGTGAACTCGAGCGTGCCGCCCGTTACAAACAACCTCTCTCCATCCTGATCGTTGACATCAACAATTTCAAGACCTTTAACGATACCTTCGGTCATCTCAAAGGTGATGACATTTTGAAAGAGACGGCGCGATTGCTGCGAGCGCAATTGCGTTCGGCAGATACCATCGCTCGCTTTGGCGGTGATGAGTTCGTTGTCATTCTGCCGGCAACCGACCTGGAGGGTGCGCAAGAAGTAGCCGAACGCCTCAAGCAGGTAGTTGCTTCGCAGACCTATGAGGGAATGCTCATCAGCATCAGCGTTGGGATGGCGCAGTTCCAACCGGGGATGTCCCCCGAACAACTGCTGGAGAAAGCCGATAGAGAACTCTTCCGCCTGAAGAAGCAGTACCTAACTCACCTCGAAGGGTAGCCGCGCTCCCTAGCCATGTACGCATCACGTGACCTAACTGGAGGGATGCGTGATTGGGCTCCACAAATCAACACGTTATATCTTGTCGTAATGGGCAAACGACGACCTTTGTAAAGAGGCTTCCGGGGGAATCCAACTGGTGTGGGGTTGTGCGATTCATATACAATTCTTATACGATAGATGCATCGGGTTAATCTTTGCGGTGATATAATGATTCATGAAAAAAACCAATTCACGAGCATTGACGATGTTGATTCGCCGGAGGGTAGGTTTCGGTTGCAAGGCATGTTGGCACGAAACCTGCCACTCTGGAGTGAACGTATCGTTTATTGGTTAGATGTTAGAAAAAGGAAGAAAGAGAGATGATGCGATTTGATCGATTTACCGAGCGTGCCCAAGAGGCTGCTCAACGTTCTGCCGAGATCATTCAACGCTATGGTCACAACCAGATTGATACCGAACACATTCTCTTGGCATTGATTGAGCAACCCCAGGGCGCCGTGCCGCAAATTTTGGAATATTTAAAGGTGGATGCCAATGCCCTCATCGAACGCTTGGATTACATCCTGCGCACCAGCCCAAAGGCGAACATCTTCGGTGGGGGTGCTGGGCAAATCTTCATCACGCCGCGCGTCAAGCGCATTATAGACCTGGCGAACGAGGAAGCCAATCGCCTGAAGGACGAATACATCTCCACGGAACACATCTTCTTGGCGATTCTGAGCGAGCGCAGCACACCTGCTGCCCGCCTATTGGAGGGCGCCGGCATCACTCGTGAGCGCGTCTACGAAGCCATCCAGCAAATTCGAGGTGGTCAGCGCGTTACCGACCCACAAGCCGAGACGCGTTACCGCACCTTGGAGAGGTACTCCCGCGACCTGACCCAACTGGCGCGTGAAGGCAAACTCGACCCGGTCATCGGGCGCGATGCGGAAATCCTGCGCGTCATTCAAATCCTCTCCCGTCGCACCAAGAACAACCCGGTGCTCATCGGCGAAGCCGGTGTTGGCAAGACCGCCATCGTGGAGGGATTGGCGCAGAAGATCAGCAACAACGATGTCCCCGAAATCCTGATGGGCAAGCGCGTGGTTGCCCTCGATTTGGGGGCAATGATTGCCGGCTCACGCTTCCGCGGTGAGTTTGAAGAACGTTTGAAGGCAGCCATCGAGGAAATTCAACGTTCTGAAGGTGAGATCATCCTGTTCATTGATGAGTTACACACCGTGGTCGGGGCGGGTGCAGCGCAGGGTGCCATGGATGCCTCCAACATGCTCAAGCCGGCTCTGGCGCGGGGCGAATTGCATGCCATCGGTGCCACCACTCTGGATGAGTATCACAAGTACATCGAAAAAGATGCTGCCCTCGAACGCCGTTTTGCGCCGGTGTTCGTCGAGGAGCCAAGCGTGGAGGATACCATCAAGATGCTCATGGGGCTGCGCGACCGTTACGAGGCTCATCACAAGGTGCGCTTCTCCGACGAAGCCCTGGTGGCAGCAGCGCGCCTCTCTGCCCGTTATGTCACCGATCGCCACTTGCCGGATAAGGCAATTGACTTGATTGATGAAGCGGCTGCCAAACTGCGCGTTGCCCTCTATTCCTTGCCCCCGGAATTGAAGGCGATGAAGAGCGAGATCGATCGCCTGGCAGCCGAGGAGGAGCAAGCCGGCTTGGAGCGCGATTACGAACGCGCCGCCCAGAAGAAAGCCGAGCGCCTACGCCTGCAGAGCGAATTCGAAACGCTACGCGAGAAGTGGGAGAACGAACATCAACTCGACGAAGTGGTGGATGAGCACGACATTGCTGAGGTCGTTGCCATGTGGACCGGCATCCCGGTACACCAGATGATGGAGACCGAAGCCGAGAAGTTGCTGCACATGGAAGAGCGCCTGCACGAACGCATCATCGGGCAGGATGAGGCAATCCACGCCATTTCGGATGCCATTCGGCGCGCCCGCTCCGGTCTGAAGGACCCGCGCCGCCCGATCGGTTCGTTCATCTTCATCGGACCTTCTGGCGTGGGCAAGACCGAATTGGCAAAGGCATTGGCGGAATTCCTCTTCGATGACCCCGATGCATTGGTGCGCTTGGATATGAGCGAATACCGCGAACAACACACCGTCTCGCGCTTGTTCGGTGCGCCACCCGGCTATGTAGGTTACGAGGAAGGCGGTCAGTTGACCGAAGCTGTGCGCCGCCGACCCTATCGGGTGATCCTCTTCGATGAAATCGAGAAGGCACACCCAGAAGTGTGGAATGCCTTGTTGCAAATCCTCGAAGATGGACGCATGACCGATGGGCAGGGCAATGTAGTGGACTTCCGCAACACGGTACTGATCATGACCAGCAACTTAGGCACGGAATACGTGCGCAAATCGGGTAGCCTGGGCTTCTTGCAACAGAGTGATGACGCCGATGTGCGCCAGTCTCATGAGAAGATCGAAAAGGCACTCAAGAGCACCTTCCGCCCTGAGTTCCTCAATCGCATTGACGAAATCATCACCTTCTCGCCACTCTCGCTGGAGCAGATGCGCCAGATTGTAGATTTGCAAATGAAGGAGATTCAGGAACGCTTGAGTGAGCACGGATTGACGGTCGAATTGACCCCCGCTGCCAGGAGTTGGCTGGCTGAGGTGGGGTATGATCCCGCCTTCGGCGCTCGCCCATTGCGTCGTGCCCTGCAGAAGCACGTCGAGAGTCCCCTCGCTATCAGCCTCTTAAGCGGTGAATTCCAACGCGGCGATACCATCTTGGTAGATGTGGATGAACAGAATCAAAAACTGACCTTCAGACCGATCGGCACCAGTGTACCGGCAGAGGAGATCAAGCAAGTTCAATACGACGGCTAAGCAATCCGCTTCATTTGTCCCATCTGTTCGATAAACCTCACAGGTTTGACAAACTCTTTGTGGTTTCTTCTACATTCGTTCATCCATCGAGTTGGTTCACCTTTTATTCATAGGACATCCGTCCAATTATGAGGTGATATTTGTCCAATCTTTTAGGATAATTGCCACTAGAAGAATAGACCTGGACGAGATACATTTTATAGAAAGGTGTGATGAAACGATGTCGGACGAACTATTTGAACGCCTATCTCTTGTCCAGGGGCTGAGCCAGGAGCAGTTGGATGTATTGCGTCCTCTGTTTGTCCCCTGCGAGTTCGGTGAAGGGACGGTCATCTTTGAACAGGGTGATCCAGCCGAATATATCTACCTGGTCATCTCTGGAGAAGCGGTCATCCGCTACAAACCCGAGGACGGTGCTGAGATCATCGTGGCACGCGTCCGTCCCGGTGGGGTCATCGGTTGGTCGGCAGTGATCGGACGCAAGCGATACACCTCGGCGGTCATTTGCAGCACCTACACTCGGACCTTGCGCCTGCGTAGCGCAGACCTGTATGCTCTCTGCGAGCAATTCCCAGAGACCGGTCGCCTCATCTTGAACCGCTTGAGCGATCTGCTTGCTGAACGCTTTCGCAACATTCGTCCGGAGGTATTGGCTCTGCTCGAAAATAACATGCCTAACGGAAACAAATGCCAGGAAGAGATCAGCCATGTCGATTCCCACTCCACCCCCTGAAATCCCGGTTGAGGAACGGTTGCGCGGTTTGATCGAACAACTGAACGCCTACATTGAACATTACCACGGCGGGTCGGTTGAGATGGTCTCGTTCGATGGGAAGGTGCTCAAGGTGAAGTTGGGCGGCGCCTGTTTGGGTTGCCCACTGCTGCCCAGCACCCTTCATGGATGGGTAGAGGGCACAGTGCGCCAATTCTTCCCTGAGATCGAACGCGTCGAATCGACCGCGGAATAATCGCTTGGGCTTTTTTCACCCTGCAAGAGCAGCAACGGATTCATGAAAAAAGGATCGAGAACGAGCCGCTTTGGGACGACAGCGCGGATTAGCCACGATTCCTCGCCGTATTACCGATCGAGATTGTATGCCGATGTACCTGAGGATACAGAGGCGTTCCCCACGTCCGAACAACCTTTCCCGCAGGAATACGAGAACGCCATTCTCTGTGCCAGTTCCGAGCACATGGGGGTGATTCCCGAATGCTCGGTCCACCTGATGGTCACCTCACCGCCTTACAACGTAACCAAGGAATATGACCAAGACCTGACCCTTGCCGAATACCTACAGTTGCTGGAAAGGGTCTTTACGGAGGTGTATCGGGTGCTGGTTTATGGGGGGAGGGCATGTATCAACGTGGCGAACTTGGGGCGAAAGCCCTACATCCCCCTCTCGGCACACATCACCCACTTGATGCTAGGTCTCGGATTTCGGATGCGCGGGGAGATCATCTGGAACAAGGGGGCGGGTGCAGGCGTCTCGATGGCGTGGGGCAGTTGGCAATCGGCGGTCAATCCGGTGTTACGCGATACACATGAATACATCTTGGTCTTTTCCAAAGGGGCTTTTGCCCGCCAGAAGCCCGAAGGGAAAGAGGATACCATTACCAAGGAGCAGTTCCTGGAGTGGTCGAAATCGGTGTGGGTGATGAAGCCAGAGTCGGCGAAGAAGGTCGGTCACCCGGCGCCGTTTCCCGTTGAGTTGCCCTACCGCCTCATTCAACTATATACCTTCACCAATGACGTAGTGTTAGACCCGTTCATGGGCAGCGGTTCAACTGCCATCGCTGCCCTGAAGGCAGGTAGGAAGTATATTGGCTATGAGATTGACCCTGCCTATGTGAAGTTGGCTGAAGAGAGAATTGCTTCGTACAAATCAACCAACAACCTGAACGAGTAGCACAGGGGGCTATTCGCCTTGGCGAACTGGAAGGTATTCGCCATGGATTAACGGGGTTGGCTCACCCTCCTCACCCTCCTCGTAGATGAAATACAGCAACCGAATCGGCATCACTTGGCTGAGCATGGCTTGGGCGGAACAGTAGCGCGCGGTGGAGAGTTCGATGGAACGCACCACAGCAATCTCTTTGACGTTGCGCCCGGTGACGTGATACTCGATCGTCGCCTGGGTGAACACCTTGGGGTGTTCCTCGGCTCGTTCGGCATGGACGCGCACCTCGAAGCGGGTTACCTCTTGGCGTTTGGCTTGCAGGATGGAGATGACATCCATGGCGGTGCAACCGGCAAGGCTGAGCGCCATCAACTCCATCGGTCGGAAGCCATCGTCGTCGCCGCCCACCTCAGGGCTTGCCCCCAGGGGCAGCACAAAGCCCGAATCGGCACTGCCGGTGAAGGATAAACGCCCCTTCCAAGTGACTTTTGCATCCATTGGTCAATCCTCCAACACAGGTGTGATGTACCTCTCCATCACGTCGCGACTGAGCGCTCCGGTCCAACCCATGATGACCTTCCCTTGGCGGTCAATCAGGTAGGAATTGGGTAAGGCGTAATTGGAGAAGGCACGCAATGCTTGGTTCTGTGCATCCAGCCAGATGGGAAAGGTGAGCCCATACTGTTGAACAAAGGCACGCACCTCTGCCGCGGAATCACCTGCTTCGATTCCGATGAGGACGAATCCCTTATCTCGATGGTCCTCATAGTACGCCTGCAGGATGGGCATCTCCTCACGGCAGGGTGGACACCAGGTTGCCCAGTTGTTGACAAGGAGGACGTAACCTGAGTAGTCCGCTAAGGAGACCGCCTTGCCATCTAAATCGGTGAGGGTCAAGGCAGGTGCGGGGTCGTTCCGTTGCGCGGCTGCAATCCCTCTTTCCGAACCTAGAGGAGAGGTGGTCAGGATCGGTGGCAGTACCCATGAGAGGGAGATGCCCAGCAGCAACAACCCCACGCCGATGAGGAACAAAGCCAGACTACGCGTGGGAGGGTGAGAACCTCGAGGTCTGATTTGGTTACTGTGGTGCATCTCCTTTTTGAGCGGTGGCACGTAGGATTTCTGCCAGCAGGTATTCTTCGGGCACGGCGCCGATCACCGTGCCGGCGCCATCGTTGATGGTCGTCTGCGGCACGCTGCTCACCTCGTATTGGGTGACCAACTCGGGAAATTCGGACGCCTCAATCATCTCCGCCTGGACTAGGTCGATCTCCATTGCAATGTGATGGGCAAGCACAACCGCCCGCGGGCAATAGGGACAGGTGGGGGTGACAAACACCTGCAAATGGACTGGCTGAGTCAGTTGGGAGAGCCCTTCGCGTGTGGATTGTTCCAAGCCAGAATCTCTTCCGGAGACGAGGAGAATATCGTGAATCAGCGAACTGAACTCGTGCCCGGCGGGAATGCCCGAGTAGCGAATTCCATAGTCTCGAATCTGATCGCCGTCCTTCGCCGTAATCACAATGCCGGGGGCTCGATCCACGCCATATTGACCTGCGATGGCGGCATCTTCCTCCAAGTCGTAGGTTTGGAGTGAGAGAAGGTCGGATAAGGCGACCACCTCTTCGAGCAATTGGCGGGTGTCATCGCAATAGTAGCACCCCTCCTTTTGTCCGAAAAAGAGCACATGTACCGGCTCATCTAATTGGGTGAAGACTTGACGAACCTGTTCCTTGATGTCTTCGTTCAATAGTGTTTCCATCTTTTTTCTCCTTCAAGCATAAAGTTTAGATAGGCGCCCTACCAGGGCGCACGGGTGAATTTATCAGGTAAAACAACCGGTGGCGGTGTAGCCACAGCGCGGACAGACCAAGTTGAGCACCCCATCGTAGTCCAAACGAGCCTGCCGGCAACGTGGGCAGAGTTCGCCGGGGCGAGGCGCTGCCGGATGCTCTTCGGGTTTGGGTTCTTCGGGGTTTTCCTTGGCTGTCCAAGTGAGATGGAAAGACAAGGAATTCATCGTTCGGTTCATGGTCTGCCCAATTAGATGCAGAGAACGCCCAAAGGTTACAAGACAACCTACTTTGCCAGAAAGTCGTCCAGATTCAGGCAGTGGTAAAGACGTTGGCGCACGTCTTGCGGGATTTCGGTGGGACTAGCCGTGGTGCGGTAGAGGTAAATGGTGCGGCGGAGCGTATCCACGACGATGCGGCAGTTTTCACATTCCTGCAGGTGGCGTTCGAGTTCGGCACACAGTTCTTCCTGTAGCGAGCCATCTATGTAATCTGAGAGCGCGCCGAGCAGATGACGACAGTCTTTGTGTTCAGGCATGTTCCTTCCTCTCTAATCGTTGCCCATAATAGGCAGAAAGTTCCTCACGCAGGCGGAGACGTGCGCGCGAGAGGCGCGTCTTGACGGTGGCTTCGCTGAGGTTGAGGGTCTGTGCTACCTGGCGTGTGGAAAGCCCCTCGATATCGCGCAGCACGAAGACGGCGCGGAGGAGAGGGGAGAGTTTTTCCAGGGCTCGATCGAGCACGGCACGCCCTTCGGCGGAGAGCAATTCCTCCTCCGGCAGGCAGCACCAATCTACGATTTGCAGTGGTTCTTGATCTTCCTCCTCGTCCCGGCGAGGTTCATCCATCGAGATCATCTCGGGTTGCTTGCGCCGCAACACCATCAAGGCTTCGTTGATGGCAATGCGATATAGCCAGGTGGCGAGGCTGGACCGTCCATCGAAATCCTTCAGATGGCGATAGGCTTTGAGGAAGGTCTCCTGCAGCAGGTCTTCGGCATCTTGGGGGTTGTTGAGCATCTTCAGCCCCAAGCGATAGATCATCGGTGAGTGGGTTTCAACTAAACGAGCGAATTCGGCACGATCGCCGCGACGCAGGGCATCAATGGATATCCTTTCGGAGCGTTCTGGTTGATTCATTCGATGCAATCTGCGAAAAAAGGTGACATGGTGTTGATCATCCCGTTGAAGAACCTACAAGATGTGCATTAGGCATCTGGTGGAGGAGAAGGGTGGGAGAGGGCATCCACCTTCATGGTGAGTTCTTCTACCTGCTCGATCAGCTTCTGTAAGTCATCTCGGGTGGGCAGGTTGTGCTGACTCCAAATCTGAAGCAAGGCTTGCTCATCGAGCGTAACCGGATGGGTGAGCAGGGTGCTGCTGCCGGCTTGTAAGAGGGCAATCAGTGCTGCCAAAGGCAAGGACCCGCCGGAGCGTTTTTCCATTTCGAGCACAACTTGTGCCAGAGTGAGGCTGGTTAAGTCCTCACCGCTGGCATGGTCTATGACCTGGATGGCGTGCCCACGGTAGATGAGTTCGGCGACCTGTCGCAAGGTGATATATCGTTTCGCGGTAGTATCGTATAACTTGCGGTTGGGGTAGCGCTTGATGAGCACCATGAACGTTCGAGAGGTCGGTAGATTGTGCAAGTGAAGGGGATGGTCGCGATCCAGGGGGTTATTCCTTTGCTTCCTTGGATTGAGCGCGCTTGATCTCATCTACCTTCTTGGAGAGGGCGGCGATCTTCTCGCTCAGTGCCTCAACATCCGCTTTGGTGGGGATGTTCATGCGGGTGAGCAAGTCTTCCACGCGCTTGTTGAAGCGTTCTTCGAGGCGGGCTGCTTTCTGCTTACGCTTTTCCCTCAGTTCTTGAATCAGTTGCTTGCCTTCCTTTTCGGCGATCTCGCCGCGTTCGACCAAGCGATCAATGAAGTCCTCGATCTCCTCCTGTGCTAAAGCGATGACGCCGATGCTGGCAAGGAGGACCTTGCGTGCACTGGCAAAGAAGGGGCTGTGTTCTCTTTCTTTAGCGGGCTCGGTGGTTTCTGCCATCGTTCACCTCCATGGGCTCATCTATTCGTTACGACGCGATGCGTCATCAACAGTGTATCACACTGTTGGGGCAACGTCAAGCGACGGTTTGGCTTGAATACTTGGCTTATTTACTGCAGTTGGGCGAGGTGTGGATAAACGTCCCGCAAGGCGGAGTACGTTTTCCGATAGATTTCGAAGAGCACTTGGTAGCGTGCGACCACATCGGGTTCGGGGAGGATGGCAGGTCCGACCTTGACACAGGCTCGTTGTGCCTGCGCGATGGTGGAGAAAAGCCCAAGGCGGACTCCAGCCAGCATTGCCGCTCCAAGTGCGGATGAATCGGGGAAGGTAAGAGGAACCACCCTTCGTCCCAATACGTTGGCTAAGATCCCCAACCACACAGGGCTACGCGCTCCGCCTCCGCCAACCCGAACCTCAGCAACCGAGGTGGTTGCCAGGGATGCGGTTTCCAGGCTTTCTCTCAGTCCGAATGCGACGCCCTCGAGCACTGCGCGTGCCATGGTTGAACGACCATGCTCTATACTCATTCCAAGGAAGGCAGCGCGGGCTAGCGCATCGAAGTGGGGTGTGCCTGTGCCCACTAGGTAAGGCATGAACAGAACCCCACGATTACCTGGGGGTTCGTTGACTGCAAGATGGTCGAGTTCTGCGTAGGAAGTCACGTTGAGCAGGTCTTTGAGCCAACGTAGGCTCAAACCTGCAGATAGCAAAGCCCCCATGGCGAGGCAACGCTTTGGAATCACATGGGCGAAGTAATAGACCTTGCCCAATGCAATGGGCTCGGGGTGTGGAACATCGAGCAATACCTGCCCGGCTGTGCTTAGGAGCACCGCAGCCGTCTGGGAGCCGTAAAGCCCGGTGCCGAGCGCGCCCATGGGCATATCGGCGCCACCGGTAATGACCGGTGTGCCCGGTTGTAAACCCATTGCCCGGCTTGCCTTTTTGGTAAGCCTTCCGGCGACTTCTCCCGATGGGTGTATGGACGGAAACCAGATGACCTCGAGACCGAGTTCCGGCAGGATATCTTCCATCCATCCTCCTATTTCGAGGTCGTAGAGCAACGTCCCTGAGGCATCGCTTGGATCAGTTGCAACCTCGCCGGTCATCCACAAACGTAGGACATCTTTGGGGAGGGTGATGTAACGCACCCGCTTTAGCGTATCTGGCTCGCGCCGTGTGAGCCAAAGGAGTTTAGGAGCGGTAAACGTTGCCATGATGGGGTTGCCGGCTCGCTGTTCGAGGAGAGGGAAGCGCCGTTGGAGTTCGGCGGTCTCCTCGATGGCGCGATTGTCGAGCCAGAGGATGGCTGGTCGCAGCGGTTGGAGGCGAGCATCGAGCAGGACAATGCCGTGCATCTGTCCCGAGAGCCCAATGGCTGTGATGTCTTTTGGGGAAAGGTGGCTCTCTGCCATGGCACGCCGCACTGCCAGGCAGGTCTTTTCCCACCAACTCTGCGGGTTTTGTTCTGCCCAACCCGGCAGGGGAGTGTCCACGGTGTATTCTTCAGCGGCGCGCCCGAGGATTGCCCCTGTTGCCTCTACAAGGACGACCTTGACGCTCTGGGTACCGAGGTCAATGCCAATGGCTGCCATCGTCCTGTGGGGAAAAGGGAATGTGCCCAGCGCGCCCCCCTGGATCGCGCCGGGCCGGGGTTGCATGTCTTTCTGTTTCTATCATACATCCAACCCCTACCCACAAATGTGGGTTACCCGTAGCGCGACGGTCATCCGTACTCCATGGCATTCGCAGGATGTCGTTCACTTTGCCTCTCCTTGGAAAAAGCCATAATGTTGTGCCATGCCCTTCGCTGCCTGGCGCACCCAACGCAGTACCTCCGCGCCGCCCAAGACGATGCACTGCTCGCCATAGCAAAGCAAAATGCGGGCTGCCTCCCAATCGTCATCGGTGTAACCGGTCACTTCGGCACTGCCATCTGGGTGATGGGTTACCTGCATCTCCTCGAAATGGCGGCTGATCGCCCCGCGTCCCAAAGAGGGCAAGAGCAGGTAGTGCACCCGGTAGCGCGGTGGACGCCGTTGTTCCTGAGGCAGGACGGTGGGCAACAATGCAAGTTTTTCATCTTCGACAATGTAACTCAAGCGGAAACGCCGATGCCCAAGGTCGTAACTCTGAGCCCCGTTGGGGCTGCGCCGATAGAGGTCGTATGCCTGGAGATACCAATGACCACGTTGAAAGCGAATGCGATAAGGGGCAACCTCATGATAGCGCGGCTGGCGGTCTGCTCTTTGGGGAGAGAGATAATTGAACGCCAGTTTGCGATGTTCTCGCACCGCACGGCGAACCACTTCCCATACTCGTTCGCTCAACCGACCGGTATCCACTCGTTGAAAGACGTTCAGATCGATCGGCAAAGATTGGCTTTCCAACGTACGGCGGGCTTCGGGGGAAAGACGCCCTATCAACTCATCCAACAATTGGCGCACGTTGGACTGTTCCCCCATCTCCCCCACAAAGGTCTCACCCAATAGGCGGATGGCTTGCAGACTGATGGGAGATAATTCCAGGTAGCCAAAAGGACCGGGGTCTTGAAGAACGTACACCCGTTCGAGTGGATCGAAGGTGAATTGCACCTCAAGGTGATTGCGCAAGTGCTCTCGGTCGTGTTTGAAGGCTGCCTGGCAGGCGCGTTCTCCAAGAGGGTAAGCCTCCTCACCGAGGGCGGAACGCACCGCCTCGATCAGTTCGGCTGCGCTTGCTGGACCTTTCAACAGACGTTGCAAGATGACCAAACAACGCCGAACGGTCAACCACTCACTGCCGCGGTCTCCACGTGGCACTGTGATCCCCTTCTTTCCTCTTCATTCTCTTCAGATGGTCACCGTCAGTATAACACAGGTGGGCGAACTTCGATAATTCCCAGATGCTTCTCATGTTCCATTCCGGCAGGAACATTGCTCAAATCACACAAGATAAAAGGTAAATGAATGGTTAATGAAAAGAACGGAGTATTCAAAGATAGAGATAATCTGGTATACTAAATTGAGAGATTTGGATTGGTGTAGTTCTCTTGATGAGGTGCAACGGAGATACACATGCCTCGACTGGAGATTGACCTCCGCCCAGTGACCCATATCCTAGCCGATGCCATCGGTCCTCCAGGGCAACGCGTGTTTTATATCCAGGCGTGGGAGGGTACCCGCAACATCACGTTGATCATCGAGAAGTTCCAATTGCAAACCTTGGCGATCGGTGTGGAGCAATTTTTGGCGGAGATTGCCAAAAAATACCCGGTGTTGAGCGAAGCCTCGGCGGATTACATCGAAGAAAAGATGCACATTCACCCACCGGTTGATCCGCTCTTTCGCGTGGGTGAGATCGGTTTGGGCTACGATCCGCAAAATGACTTGGTTGTTCTCATCGCACGTGAGATGATTGCAGAAGGCCAAAGTGAGGAAGAGGCAAGTGTTGTCCGTTTTTGGTGCACGCGTTCGCAATTGCGTGCCATGTGCCATTGGGGGATTGAGGTTGCCTCGCGAGGACGACCGATTTGTCCTCAGTGCGGCGAACCGATGGACCCTGAGGGTCACTTCTGTCCGAGAAAAAACGGTCATAAGCACTGAGTTCAACGTCGTTATTTCGAGTTTTCGAGTATTGATTTTCCCTTATGCTTGACCGCAATGGCGAACTATTGACTGCTCTGCGGGAAGGTGAGTTGACCTTAAAAGGCGAGTTTCTGTGGGGGTCGAATTACACCTTCTTGGTGGAAGTCACCCATGGCACCTTGGAGTTGCGCGCGGTGTATAAACCTACCCGAGGGGAACGCCCGTTGTGGGATTTTCCTCGCGCCAGTTTGGCGCATCGCGAAGTCGCGGCGTATGTGGTTAGCGAAGCGTTGGGCTGGCATTTTGTTCCCCCTACGGTGTACCGGCGGCGGGCACCATTGGGACCCGGTTCGCTCCAACTCTTCATCGAACACAACCCCGAATATCATTACTTTCGCTTCACCGAGCAGGATCGCCAACGGTTGCGCCCGGTTGCCCTCTTTGACCTGTTGATCAACAATGCCGATCGAAAAGGCAGTCACATCTTGATCGATCCGAAAGGTGACCTTTGGTTGATTGACCATGGCATTTGCTTTCATCGGGAAGACAAACTGCGCACGGTGATCTGGGATTTTGCCGGTGAACCGATCCCCGAGGCATTGTTGGGCGCCCTCGAACGATTTCGGGGGCAACTTGAGCCATCCTCAGAATTGCTTGCCATTCTGCAGAAGCACCTCACCCCCGCAGAGATCGCAGCATTGAAGGCTCGCGCCGACCAACTGCTGGCAACCAAACGGTACCCTACTCCTCATCCTAACCGGCGAGTTTACCCTTACCCACCAGTGTGAGTGCGAATACCATCATGAATTGAGCAGGAAAGGAGAGCATGAATGCCGCATTTCAAGTTGGCTATGATTGGTTTTGGCAATGTAGGGCAAGCCCTGGCGCGTCTTTTGCTGCAAAAACAAAGGGAATTGGCTGATCGCTATCACCTGACCTTTTCGGTGGTCGGCATTGCAACGCGTAACCATGGCATTGCCTTCTCCCCGCAAGGGCTTGATCTTGAGCAAGCGCTTGCATGGATGGCGAAGAAGCATCCAATAGAAGTCCTCTCTTCTGAAACACCCCCGGAAAATCCCCTGGATTTCATTCGTTGTTGCGGGGCAGATGTTCTCTTTGAGACCACCCCGGTGAACTACCAGACGGGTCAGCCGGCAGTATCCTTTTTGGAGTTGGCATTGGAGAGGGGTATGCACGCCATCACAGCAAACAAGGGACCGGTGGTTCATGCCTATCGCAGGTTAAGCGAATTGGCTGCTAGAAAAGGGCGTAAGTTCTATTTCGAATCGGCGGTGATGGATGGGGCACCGATTTTCTCTTTGTTTCGGGAAACTTTGCCCGCAAGCCATTTGATGGCTTTCCGAGGAATTCTCAATTCCACCACCAACCTGATTTTGACGCGCATGGAAGAGGGAGAGACCTTTGATCAAGCTTTGGCTTATGCACAATCCATTGGCATTACCGAGACCGATCCAAGTGGAGATATTGATGGGTGGGATGCGGCGGTCAAGGTCGCCGCGCTGGTAACCGTCCTCATGGATATCCCTCTCACTCCCGATCGGGTGGAACGCCAAGGGATTCGCCACCTAACGCCACCGCTCATCGAGCAGGCAAAGCGCGCCGGCAAGCGCTGGAAACTGGTATGCTCTGCTCGCCGATTAGATGAGGGAGTGCAAGCCCGTGTGTCACCTGAACTCGTCTCGCCGAATTCACCGTTCTACGCCGTGGGTGGCACGTCTTCTTTGGTGCAATTTGAAACCGATGTGCTGACCAATCTCACCTTGATTGAGACCGATCCCAGCCCACAGACGACCGCCTATGGGTTGCTATCTGACTTCATCCACGCGGCGTTAAAATCGTAGGTTAACTGTGGTGATGAACTGAATCTCTCCTTTGATGGTATTAATAAAACGGATATTGTGAAATTTTTAACAAAGGACTCTCATGGATTTGAGGTAGTGGATTGAAACAACGCAGTTGGAGGAGTTGCAAAGCATCCCTGATGAATATGGGTCGGTTTTTCAAGCCATCGGCTTTGTTCTGGAGGCTTGTTCCCCTCTCGTTGTTTTTCCTCATCGGCTGTGTTTACCTTTACAATCGTTCTCAAGCCTCCACCTCTTTCAACCTTCAAGAGGTTCCTGCTCTTTCTCTAGAGGGGGTGCAACGGGTGATGGTGGTTGCCCCACACCCCGATGATGAAACCCTCTGTTGTGGAGGGTTGATCCAAGTTGCCCAGTCGCAGGGGATCGAAGTTCGTGTGGTGATTGTGACCAATGGAGATGGGCAACCTCTGGCTCCTCTTGCCTTTGAGCGGCGCCTCGGGTTGCGTTCTGAAGACTACGTTTCATTAGGCGAACGTCGCCAAGCAGAAACTCTGGCTGCGCTTCGGCAACTGGGGGTCGGTGAGCTAAGCGTCACCTTTTTGGGTTATCCAGATCGGGGTTTGTTCCCGTTGTGGATCAACGATTGGAAAACCGGTTGCCCGATTCGATCGTTTTTCACCCGTGCAACGCGTAGCCCATATCCGATGACCTACAACACGGCAAACGTCTATTGTGGTAAAGACCTGTTTGAGGATGTCTACGCTCTCATTAAGAGCGAACATCCAGACCTCATTCTCATCCCTCACCCAAACGATGAACACCCCGATCATTGGGCAACCAGCAACTTTGTTCAAATGGCTTTGGCAATCGAACAGGAAAATGACCCTCAATATAGACCATCTCTGTGGGGCTACGTAGTTCATTATGGCTATTTTCCCCAACCCAGAGGGAAACATTGGAGCAGACCGCTTCTGCCGCCCCTGCCGCTTGCGAATCAACCCGACCTCCTTGCGCGGTTGGACCTAACCCCAGCCCAGGTGGAGAGGAAGTGGAAGGCTATTCAGCAATACGCAACCCAAACGCGTCTCTTGGGGGATTTCTTGCCCAGTTTTGCCCGTAAGAACGAACTCTTCTTCTCCCTTGACCCTCTGGAACTTCCACTCATTGGATATGGCTCTGTGCCTTTGTTGGAATCGGATGTAGAGCCACTATCCATCAACGAGCCAAGGCGCGAAAGTGCTCGTAGGGTCTTGCTGGCAGGTGCGGATTTGGTCGGGTGGAAAGTTGCCCGCCTAGGCAATACACTGCTTCTAACAGCCGATGTACGCGGTCGCCTTCTACCTGGGTTGACCTATCGGATATGGTTGAAAACCCCCGATGGGAACACGTACTCCTTCGACTTGAGGGATTCGCAAGTATCGCCTTATTTCAGTTCCTTCACTGCCCAGGTGGATATATCGGAGATCGGCGATCCCTCGGTGTTAGGCATCGCCGCCGAGGTTCGTCGGGGAGTCACGTTGGATCGCACCGGCTGGTCTTTTTTGATCCTGCGCAACCCACTTGAGGAGTTCCTAGGACTTGATGAGTTCCTGGGGAAGGAGCCGTGAGAGGTCCGGGTAGATTGAATGCTCGATCGGCGTTATGGGTTGCTTTAAGCGGTTGTAATGGCAAGCCCAGCCGGCTCTAAGTAGATGGTCTCGGTATCATCATCGTAAGCAAGGATCTCTGCATAACGACCCCAGTTGATCACCGTCTCCAATTGACGTTGAGCCTCCTCGGCGGGAAATTCCAATTCTAGCGCGGTGCGGACGACATCCCATTTCAACTGTTGGCGCTCCGAAGCGCTCAACATGCCCATGAGCCATCGCACGATCGGCACACGGCGCAAGCGGGTAGCGAAGATTTCTTTGCGTGCGAGAATGCTGGCTTCGGCGAAGGTCTCGCCCAGTGGCGTGAGGGTGATATCCCCTTTCTCGATGGTCGCGAATCCGAAAAGTTCGGCTGCCTCCGTCAGCAGGAGCAGGTGGTCTGAATCCACCCCTAGGTCATCTGCCAATCGGTAGATATCGGACCGATTGCCGGGTTGTTCGGCAAGTTGTTCCAGCAGACCGGCGAGGTCACCGATGGTGATGTGAGGCAGGCGACGTGTGCCTCCCGGTTCTCCAGGTGCCGAGCCCAATTCGATGTGTTCTGGCTGGGTTTGCCCTGCCAGTAGGGCATAGACTTGGTCAATGACCGATTGAAATTCCATGGACTTGCGTTGACGTGGGTGAGGTAGGTTGATGTCCATATCCGCAATTGCTCGCCCTGGGCTCTTTTCCATGACGATCACGCGGTCTGCCATGAAGACAACTTCCTCAATGTTGTGGCTGACCATCAAAATTGCGCGGGTGGGTATCTTACTGCTCAACCACAATTCGAGCAATTCGCCGCGTAGCGATTCGGCACTGAGTACATCTAATGCGGAGAAGGGTTCATCTAAGCAGAGCAATTCGGGCTCCACCGCCATGGCACGCGCAAACCCCACTTTCTGGCGCATCCCACCGGATAATTCACGGGGATATGCGCTCTCAAAACCATCCAAGCCCACCCGATCGATCAAATCCAAGGCTCGGGTTGTGCGCAATTTGGGTGGCACTCCCTTTGCCTTCAGAGCCAATTCGACGTTCTCCAACACGTTCAACCAGGGGAATAAGGCAAACGTTTGGAACACGATCGAGGCATGGGGGTTGATGCCCGTCAGAGGTTCTCCGCGATAGAACACCCACCCCCGCGAGGGTTTTTGCAAACCGGTGATGATGCGCAGTAGAGTGCTTTTGCCGCACCCCGAAGGTCCAAGGAGAGCGACAAACTCTCCCTCGTAAACGCTGAGATTGATATCTTGAACGGCGGTGAAGGTTTGCTCACCGCTGCTGTAAATCTGATAGATGTTTTTCAATTGCAAGAGGGGTGTTTTTGCCTCGTTCATGGGCTCACTCCATGCGATATTTCTCCTCTGCTAGGATATACAATCGCCGCCAGAGCAGCCGGTTGATCAGGATGACGGCAACCACCATGGATAAGGTAGCCGCCAGAAGTAATGGATAATCTCCGGTGGCGGTGGCATAAGCAATGCTGGCGCCGATGCCTACCGTTTGGAATGTTTGTTCGCCAAAGTGGACATACTCTGCCACAATGCTGGCATTCCATGCACCTCCACTTGCCGTGATGGCACCGGTGACAAAGTAGGGAAAGATGGCTGGAAGGATCAATGTGCGCCAACGTTCTTTGCTCGATAACTGCAGAAGGTTGGATGTATAAATCAAATCCTGGGGGATGGCACTGGCTCCGGCAATGGTGTTGAAGAGCAGATACCATTGCGTGCCCATCAACATCAATCCAATGGCGGCAAGGTTTAACCCCAGTGGCAGGTGTAGCACAACGAGCAAGATGATTGGGAAGAGAGCCGTTGCCGGCACCGAAGCGGTGACCTGCACCAATGGTTGCAAAATGGTGGCTAATCGGCGATTCGTGCCGATCAGCACACCGACCGGCACGGTCCAGGCTGTAGCGATGCCCAACGCCAATGTCACCCGTAGGAAGGTTGCGCCTAAGCCCAACGCGATGTTCAACCACTGTTCCAGTGGGACTCGAACGAGCATCCGCCCCATGCGATAGAACCCATAGAGCAAAGCCAGGGACAAGATGGCAAGGAAAACCATGAACCCACCGGCGGGGCTTCCCTTTTCTTGCTCTGCTACCTTTGTTTGGGGAAAAACTCGCAACATGGTTTGATCGAACGCCTCTGCAATGGGTTGTATCCACCGTTCTCTTAGCCATTGGATAAGGCGTGCGTTGTAGATGGCATCGTAAAACCAAGAGGTTGGCGATTGGCTGCCCTCAACCGTCTCTAATTTAAACCGATCTGCCCAAGCCAAAAGCGGACGCCAGACCAATTGATCCAAGAGGAGGATGGTCAATACCAAGGTGGTCACGCCCAGCAACATGGCGCGATGATCGCCTTGGTTCGCCGCCTCGTGCAGGTAGGAACCCAGCCCTGGCAGACGGAAATCGCGCTCACCTACGGTGAATGTTTCGGCTGCCATCAGAAAGAACCAACCTCCAGCCCAACTCATGATGCTGTTCCAAACCAGGCTGATGGTAGCAAAGGGGAGTTCTAAACGCTTGAAGCGCAACCAACCGTTCAATCCGAAGATGTTGCTTGCCTCGCGCAGTTCTTTGGGGATGGTGGTCAATGACTGATACCATGCAAAGGTCAGATTCCAAGCCTGGCTGGTGAAGATCAACACGATCGAGGCAAGTTCGGCAGCGAGGTTCTGAGGTAGGATGACGCTTAGGCTGAGCAAGACTACGGGTAAGAAGGAAAGGATCGGGACGCTTTGCAGCACATCGAGGAGTGGCATGAGGATGAGTTCTGCATGGCGATTGTAGGCTGCCGCTCTTCCATAGACTAACGTGAAGAGCATAGATAGGGCATAGGCTGCCATCATCCTGCCAAGCGAGAAGAGGGTATACCATGGTAAAGCACCGGGCGAAAGGGAGATTGATGGACCAGCGATGACCTGCGGTGCACCCAATGCTAGACGGACTCCAATGAAAACCAAGACCGCGACGAGCCCCAACGCCAAAATGTCTCCCCAAGTAAAGGCGCGTCTGGTTCGCTGTTCTGTGCGAAAGGCAAAAGGTTTCACAGCCATTGGAGAACCCTTCACGGGGGTACACGTTCAGGTCTTTGGGCTGTTTCGCCCTTCCCTGAACTTTTGGATTATACCTTCTCTCTGTCTTTTAAGGGATGGTTTCTAAAACGGGGGACTGCTTTGATGCTGCTGTCACCCAAGTCAATCCAATGGCATTGCCTGAGCGGCTTCTTCGCTGACCTTACACACTCGTTCGGCGCGATCGGTGAATAAAACCCCATCCAGATGGTCAATCTCGTGTTGAAATATGCGCGCCAACCAACCTTGTGCTTTGACTTTGACAGGTTGACCGCGTCGGTTGAATCCCTTTACCGTAACCGCCAACGACCTTTCCACTTCACCGGCAATGTGCGGGATGGAAAGACAACCCTCTACACCCATCTCACTCTCACGGGAGGCGCGCACAATTTCCGGGTTGACGAGCGCGTAGAGTTTGGGTGGCACTCCCTCATCCTTTTCCTCCCCGTATTCGACGACGATCACGCGTAAGGGCACACCTACCTGGGGGGCTGCCAAACCCACACCCGGCGCAGCGCGCATGGTCTCGATCATATCGTCAATCAATTGTTGCAATGAGACACCAAAATCGGTCACCTTGAGCGCTTTGCGACGCAGGACGGGATGGGGTACGGTCACAATCTCACGGATCACTTCAAACCTCGATCATCAACACGATAAAACTAACCCAATCAGTCTGTTTATTTTACTCCAAATTTGACCCATTGACCTGTTGATTTCGTTCTTGTTCGATTTTTTCCGCCTGCCGATAGAAGGTGGTCAACCAAGAGACCATCCGTTCGCGCTCGCGTGCCTTTTCTGCCTCTTGTTTACGGCGCTTCAATGCCTCGCGGTAGACGGCAATATCCTGATGCACTTGGTCGGGGTTGTATACGCCATGGAAGATGAATTGGGTCTGTCCGATGTTGACGATGACATCGCCGAAATTGAGCAAGATACCGATGATGTTGTTGCGTTCATGCTCGATGCTGAGGATGGACTCGAGCGGAGCCGATTTCTTGACCTCTCTGCCGAGGGGTTTGCGCTCAATGTCGAAGATTTGGTCGGGGGTTAGACGGTAAATGTCGTTGCTCCAATCTAAGTAATCGTAAACGAGCCAACCGAAGATGCCCAAGTAGAGGAAACCTGCCAGTAAAACAAGGGTGAAACCGAGGATAGAGATCAGTGAGTTCCATAGAAAGGCAAATACGATCGCTAAAATAACCCCTGCAACCAGGGGTTTCCAGGATTTGAGGAACAGGATAAACCAGTGTTTGCGATAGGTGATGATTCCATTTTCTTCATAGCGCACTTTGAGCAAGCGCTTTAACTTCTCCTTCAGAGTGCGCGGTGGAGGGCTTGGGCGCGTGAGGGGGATTGGTGCCGTTGTTGTGGTGAGGGTGGGTTTTGGTTCGGGTAGGTTCAAGGTGCGGCGCAACGAACGTTCCAATGCCAAGTCCATCGTCCTTTGGTCGGCTTGTTGCCATCTTTGGCTGGCGATGCGCTTGAACCCATCCACGAAGGATGCCAGCAAGAAAGGCTGGCTTGCCCGTCGCATCAGGATGTTTCCGGTGTACGTCCGCACGGTGACATCGCCGTACTTCAAGATGCGCCCTAACTGGCTAGAGACCACATCCACTGCCAGGATGGTGTCCATCGGGGCTTCCTGGCGGCTTTCGTATAGCCCAATGACCTTCTCTAACCAAATCACCCGTTGGTTGGTTACGATGTAATAATCGTTGCACCAGTCCATCCAATTCCAAAGACCCCAACCCACCGCAAACATCATCATCAGCAAAGCACCAACCTCGAGCAGGTTTACTCGCCATAGACTGGGTGAAATCGCCATGCCGTATGCCAGCAGCGGGATTGCGCCAATGCCAACCAGGATAGGGGCTAACAGAGAGGTGAGCAAGAAGAACTCGTGTTTCCGGCTGATGAAGTGGATGACTTCATCCTTCGCCAACCAGTCGAACTTTAAGCGGCGTGCTAGGGTACGACTCTCGGCTGTCGCCCTCAGATTCCGTTTGATCTCCGGAAACTCCTCCATCAACTCGACGAAGTGCTGGCGTTCAAGCGCCAGCAGGGTGACATGTCCAATCGTGCGAACACTGGCAGAGCGCGGCTGGTTGAGCAATAGGGCTTCCTCACCAAAGTAGTCCCCGGTTTTCAGGATATTCAGCAGACGTTCTCTTCCATCCCTTTGGTGAATGACGCGCACTCGCCCTTTGAGGAGGATGTAGAAGTGCTCCGCTTTCTCACCTTGAGAGAAGATGAGCGTATCTCTCGGGTATTCAACCAAGCGAAAACGGTTGACGAAATGACCCAATTGCTCCTCATTTAATCCCTGAAAGAGGAATTGCGTGGAGAGAAAGTTCAGGATTTCTTTTTGCCGAGCATCCATAAGCACATTTTAACACAAAGCGCTGTGCCAGACGACTCCATATGATGTAGAAGACGATGCAACCTCTGTGCCGATTCTCTTGCCTTTTGAGAGAGTGATGGGGGGAGAAAAGAACGGGTTTAGCGCACAAAGTCTAGTGGATTGAGTTTGGCGCTGTTGTAAATCAGTTCGAAGTGAAGGTGAGGACCGGTGGAGTTGCCCGTACTGCCCAGGGTGCCGATGGTGCTGCCCTGGAACACGCTCTGACCACACAGGACGCTTACGGTGTTCAAGTGGGCATAAGCCGATTGCCAGCCATTGCCATGGTCAATGACCACCAAATTGCCATAGCCGAAGTTGCTCCAGCCGGCAAAGACAATCACGCCGCTATCTATGGCATAGACCGGGTTGCCCAATTGACCGGCGATGTCAATTGCCGGGTGGAAATTTGGGTCGTAAGGATTGCCGGAGATGAAGCGTTCGGTGGTCGGCCAGATGAATGTGCCACTGCCCACGGCGCCTTCGTAGATGGCTCCACAGTAGCCTGGTCCATAGAAGCGGGCGGAGGCGGGGTTACTGCGGCTGATAGCCGGTGGTCCCCAATCCACCAGGGCACGCTTCCCCCCGGGCACAATGATCCAGGTGCCCGGTTCAATGCCGGGGTCATCGGTATGCGCTTTGGTAAGGTCTAGACGGTTGCCCGGAAAGGATAGAATCGCTTGAGGGTCCACCTTGAAGAACTCTGCCACTTGGCTCAGGCGATCTCCCTCATGCCATTGGTAATACGTGCCATCTACCGGCAGGATGTTCAACACCTGCCCGACTTTCAGCAGGTGTGGATTGTTCTGCAAGGTCTCGTAGTTGCCCCAAAGCACGGTTTCCGGCTTGATGCCGAACTGGCTGGCGATGCTGAACAGGCTATCGCCGCTTTGGACGGTGTAGGTTATCACGTTGGTGCGCGGTCGGGTGGGGATGGTGGTATGCCACATTGCCTTCCGACCAATCGCCGCCTCGAGGTCAAGAAGGGGAAGCGCGGCGGAAAGCGCCACCTCAGGTGGGGCTTCCTTTGAATTGGATTCGGATGAAATGGATTCGGGTGAGACCTCTGCTTGGCTATCCATGGCTGCAGCGGGGTTCGGTTTGACTGCATCTTGCAGCAGAAAGCGATCGGCTGCCAGCAGAAGCGCTACCACAACCGATAGCGCCGTCAGCAAGTTGACCAAAATCAACCCTATTCTCTCTTTGTTGTTGCGGGTGGTTGAGATAGGCGAAGGCTGTGAAGCCCCTTCCTCTTCTATCAAGGGGAGAGGAGCATCTACCGCTTCGAGGTCATCTGCAAGGTCTCTGCTCTCCAAATCGGACATGGCGCCCTCAATGGATAATGATAACATAAAATGTCTCCTCTCTTTCGAGCAATTTGCCCCTTGAGTTTTGTCATCTTTTCACGTGGATATTCATCCTGTTTGCTTTGATTTTTTTAACATTTTGTTTCGTGACAAACGTCAGTCTTTTTGATGACATCCGCGACTGAAATCAAACCACTTTTGTCGTTATTATCAATATAACTGAGTTCCTTGCGCAGGAGGTCTTCATGCCTACTATCCCCAGTGAATTCTTAGCCATTGATCGCAAAGCACGGGCGCGGATGCCCTCGCTAGAGATTGCTACTCGCCCGATTCCAGAACGAATTTGCGATTTCAATGATATTACGATCCCCATGACGCCTGAGCAAGCCATGTACGAAGCCTCGCGTTGCGTTCACTGCCCCGATCCAGCACCGTGTGTGATGGCATGCCCGGCACACAACGATATTCCCTCAGCAATGTGGCTGATCGAACAGGGCGAGTTCATCCAAGCGGCGAGACTCTATCGCCAAACCAGTTCTCTCCCTGAGATATGTGGTCGAGTTTGCCCCCATGAACAACTTTGTCAAGGCTCGTGCTCCCATCTCAAATCGTTCGAACCTGTCCTCACCGGTCAATTGGAAGCCTTTGTGACCTGCTATGAACGTCAGACGGTGGGAGTTGAAGTCCCACGCGGGCAGCCAACCGGCAAGCGCGTCGCCATCATTGGGGCAGGTCCGGCGGGTCTATCCTGTGCGGAGCAGTTGATCCAGCGCGGACATGAGGTAACCATCTTCGATGCCAAGCCTTGCCCAGGCGGCTTGATGACCTATGGCATCCCTAACTTCAAACTACCGAAGGAGATCGTCTTCGCTCGTTGGGGAGACCTGGAACGAGCCGGGGCAAAGTTCGTGCCCAACACCTACATCGGTAAAGACAAGACGGTGGACGACCTCTTTGCAGAAGGGTTTGACGCTGTGTTCATCGGCGTTGGCGTGGGCATTGACGCTAAGATGGAAGTCCCCGGTGAGGACCTGCCAGGGGTGATGAAGGCGACCGAATTCCTGATGCGATGCAGTGTGGATGAGGATAAGTTGCCCCCAGAGTATCGCGGACGTCCGAAGATCGGTGAGAAACTCGTGGTCATCGGGGGTGGAGATACAGCTTCGGATTGTTTGCGCACCGCGGTGCGCTTGGGCGCTAAAGAAGTAACTTGCCTCTACCGTCGTACGGAGAAGGAAATGCCCGGTGGGCGTCACGATCGCGAGTTAGCCAAGGAAGAGGGTGCCAGGTATGAGTTCCTCGTTCAGCCCGTGCGGTTCATTGCCGGGGAAGATGGTCGCCTGGCAAAGATCGAATGTGTGCGCATGCAGTTGGGTGAACCGGACCATTCGGGTCGTCGTCGTCCGGTGCCCATCGAAGGTTCCAATTTCTTTGTCGAAGCCGATACCGCTATCTTGGCGTTGGGTTACTGGCCTGATCCGATCATCGGCAATACCACTCCTGGATTGGAAACGCGCAATTGGGGATTGATCGTTGTCCGCGATCCGCTGACGGGGATGACCAGCCGACCGGGTGTCTTCGCTGGTGGCGATGCTGTCACCGGACCGGATTTGGTGGTTACTGCCATGGTTTCCGGACGCCGTGCGGCTGCCTCGATTGACCAATACTTGCGCAGAGAAACGGTTTCCTCTGCAGAGTGAATTGCTGTTGTTTTTCCTACCGTAATATTCTTCCTCCTTCCCGTGGTGGGCGATTGCTGGGAAATCCCAATCGCTCACCATTCGTTTCAAGACAAGTTTTCTTTTTTTCGATAAAATGAGGTATATTCTATCGTTGAAGTGACCCCGTCCATCTACTTAAGGTGTGAGCCGAGCATGCAGGAGAAACCGCGCGAGTTCCCCGGTGTTGACCGCAAGGCGCGAATGCAGTTGCCAACCAAAGGGCTTCCAATCCGTCCCGTCGCGGAACGTATCTTGGACTTCAATGAAGTGATTCTGCCGCTCGATCCGGCGCAGGCAGTGTACGAAGCGAAGCGTTGCCTGCATTGTCCTGATCCGGCTCCTTGTCAAAAAGCCTGCCCAGCCCATAATGATATCTCGATGGCTTTGTGGCTCATTGAGCATGAGGAATTTCTCGAGGCGGCTCAACTCTATCGGCAGACGAGTTCCATGCCCGAAGTCTGCGGTCGCGTCTGCCCTCATGAACAACTCTGCCAAGGGGCTTGTGTGCGTGCGAAGCGCGGCGAACCGGTGCTGACCGGTGCGCTCGAAGCCTTTGTGGCAGATTTTCAACGAAAGACCAGCGGCGTGGAACTCCCGGTCGGTGATTCAACGGGGAGAAAGGTAGCCATCATCGGTGCGGGTCCTGCCGGTCTGGCATGTGCAGAGCAACTGGTGCGCTTCGGGCACTGGGTGACCATCTTCGATGCAAAGCCGGCTCCTGGTGGTCTATTGACCTATGGCATTCCCAATTTCAAACTATCGAAGGAAGTTGTTTGGGCAATTTGGCAGGACTTATATCGTGCGGGGGTATCGTTCGTGGGTAATACGTACATCGGCAAACACAAGACCATCAACGATTTATTTGCAGAGGGATTCGATGCAGTGTTCATCGGTACGGGCGCTGGAGTGGATGCACGCATGGACGTGCCCGGTGAGGAATTGCCTGGCGTGATGACTGCCACAGAGTTTCTCATCCGTGGCAATGTAGATTTTGACATATTGCCACCTGAGATGCGCAGTCGCCCGGTGATCGGTCGCAAGGTGGTGGTGATTGGGGGTGGCGATACGGCGTCCGATTGCCTGCGCACGGCGATTCGCCTAGGGGCAGAGGAGGTAGTTTGCCTCTACCGGCGTACCGAAAAAGAGATGCCGGGCAATCGTCACGATCGTCAATTGGCTGCGGAGGAGGGCGCCCGTTTTGAATTCCTCGTCCAGCCGATACGCTTTATTGCCGGCGAGGATGGACATTTGGCAGCCGTTGAGTGCTTACGCATGGCATTGGGAGAACCAGACCGCTCCGGTCGCCCTCGACCGATTGCGATCGAAGGCTCCAATTTCATCGTCCCAGCCGATACGGCTATCCTCGCCTTGGGCTATTGGCCGGATCCGATCATCACGGCAACGACACCCGGGCTCGCAGCGCACAAGTGGGGGTTGATCATCACCGATCACGAAACGGGCGCGACCAGCCGCATGGGGGTCTTTGTGGGTGGTGATGTCGCTACTGGTCCGGGTTTGGTGGTGACGGCAATGGTCGCTGGGCGTAAAGCCGCAAAGACCATTGATGCCTATTTGTACTAAGCCGATATGGATGATTGACGAACGACCTGGATCGTAGTATGATGAGGATAGGTCTCAGGTCAGCCGGATGGTCGCGACCCTGCCAAGCAGGGTTGAGGAAAGTCCGCACTCCATAGAGCACGGTGCCGGGTAACACCCAGAGCGGGGTAACCTGCTGAATAGGGCCACAGAAACAAACCGCTGCCTTACCTCGTCCTAGCCTCGGTAACATTTTCAACAGACGAGAGGGCAGTAAGGGTGAAAAGGTGGTGTAAGAGACCACCAGCATCTGCAGTAATGTAGATGGCTAGGCAACCTCCACCGGGAGCAAGGCTAAGCAGGGGCAATAGGACACATCGTCCGAGGAGGCTGCTCGTCTCCAGGTCTCGTCAGAGATCGCAGCCCCGGGTGAGCCGCTTGAGCCACATGGTGACATGTGGCCTAGATAGATGACCATCCAGGCGGTTGATCCGCTGGACAGAATGCGGCTTACAGGCTGACCTGAGGTCGTTTTTTATTGGCTTTTGCTTTTCTCTCGTTTGCGGTATGCCTTGATCCAACGCATCCCGTATGGATCGCGTCCCATTGCCAGGTCCGCAGCCAAGACGGCGGTGATCACCTCGGTCACCAAGGGGTTGATGATGGGGCAGGTGGCGCCGGCGTGAATCGCCATGGCGATGAACGCGGCGTTGATGTACTTGCGATCGGGCAAGCCAAAAGAGATGTTGCTTGCCCCGATGGAGATGTTGACGCCGAATTCTTTCACCAATAACTGCATGGTATCGAGGGCAATCCGTCCGGCTTTGGAATCGGCACCCATCGAAAGTGCCAATGGGTCGAGCACCAAATCCTCAAGGGGAATGCCCATCCGAGTGGCACGTTCGATGATTCGAGAGGCTACAGCTAAGCGCTTCTCGGGCGTATCAGGGATGCCCTCATCGTCCATGCACAAACAGATGAGCGCCGCGTTGTATTCCTTCGCTAACGGCAAGATGGCATTGAGAGACCGCTCTTCTCCGTTGACGGAGTTGATCAAGGGTTTGCCCTCGTAAATGGCTAATGCGGCTGCCAATGCCGCCGGGTTGGCAGTGTCTATGGATAAGGGCACATCGGTGACCTCCATCACCGTGCGCATGACCTGGGGCAACAATTGTACTTCGTCTGTACCTGGCACCCCGGCGTTGACATCCAGCACCTCCGCACCGGCGTCTACCTGGGCGATGGCATCCTGGCGGATGATGTCAAAGTTGCCCTCTTGAAGGGCAGCCAGGACTTGCTTGCGTCCGGTTGGATTGATGCGTTCCCCGATGAATACCGTCGGTCGATCGCGATGAATCAGGACGGTCTTGCTCTTAGATGAAAGTGTGGTTGTCAGATTTTCCGCCATGATGATTACCTAACGAAGAATAGTTAAACCGCCAATCTCCTTGGAGATTGGCGGATGAAGTGAGCCTCTATATTCACCATTAAACCAAGGATGCCGATTTTTCATCGGCTAATTGGGCGGCGCGCAAGGTGTTACGCAGAAGCATAGCGATGGTCATTGGACCAACACCGCCTGGCACGGGCGTAATCGCACTCGCCACCTCCTTCGCCTCATCGAATGCCACATCACCGACCAAGCGATAACCTTTTTCTGCTGTCGGATCGTCTACGCGGTTGACGCCTACGTCAATCACCACCGCGCCGGGCTTGATCCAATCGCCACGCACCATCTGGGGTTTGCCAATGGCAGCGACCAATACATCTGCGCGGCGACACACATCGGGGAGGTTGCGGGTGCGCGAGTGGCAGACCGTCACCGTGGCATTGCGCTCGATGAGCAGTAAGGCGGTCGGCATGCCGACGATATTGGAACGTCCTAGGACGACCGCCTCTGCACCTTCTAACTGAACACCGCTGTATTCTAGGAGATAAATGACCCCATCCGGTGTGCAGGGTACAAAAGTGGGTTTGCGTCCTTTTTGTGCCAGTCGCCCGATGTTGACCGGGTGAAATCCGTCCACATCCTTCTCGATGCTGATGGCATTCAGCACGCGCTCCTCGTCCAAACCCTTGGGCAGAGGCAACTGCACGAGAATACCGTGAATCTCTGGATTGGCGTTGAGGTCTTTCACCAACTGCTCTAGTTCTTGCTGAGGAATATCTGCCGGTAAACGATGTCCAAAGGATTTGATGCCCGCTTTTTCGCAGGCTTTTTGCTTCATGCGCACGTACACTTCCGAAGCCGGATTATCGCCCACCAGAACCGTCGCTAATCCGGGGCGCGGTAGACCTTTGGCAAGCCGCTCCGCTACCTCCTCAGCGACCTTTGCGCGTAGTTCCTCCGCAATTGCAGTTCCATCAATGATCTTAGCGCTCATTTATTCCTCCATAAAATAAGATAAATAATTGGTTGTTGGAGAGCAGGGCACCACATGCTTTGAAGAACACCTCGCCCATTGGACGATTGGATGATGTACCACCAAAGACCAAATCTCCTTTGCTGTCCTCACCCAGGCGAAACGGCATAAAAATTATACCATCAACCTTTTCGATGGGGATTCGCATTTCGCTTGATCCGCTACCGAACGAGTTTTTCTACCACCCAAAAGTGCGAGAGACCGAGGATGCTCAAAGGCGTTTGCTCTAGGCAATGCAGGAACGAACGCAAGAACCGACCGACAGTAGGGTACCTTGCAATGACATTGTCGTAAGCACCGAAGATGATCGAGCGCATTACAAACCGCACCGGCAAACCACTAAATAATTGCGCCAATTCGCTTCGGGTGTACACGCGCACATGCGGCGCCAAACGATCACGAAGCCGGCGGGGGAGATAGTTGACGAGGGGGATGTTGCCGAAGTGATAGCGACCTCGCCAGTAGAATCCATGCGTTTCAAAGGGATAGCCGCGGTTGGGGACAAAGAGAATGAGGCGCCCCCCAGGGCGCAACACCCGCACCATTTCTTGCACCGCCAGGCGATCATCCGAGACGTGTTCGAGCACCTCGTGGCTGAGGATGATGTCGAACGAGGCATCGGGGAAGGGTAACGCTTCACTGGCTGCATTCACCACTTGCTCGGCGCGTGTGTGCGCCTGCCGGGCGCGCTCGAATTCGTATTCCAAACCGACTAGGTCGGCTACATATGGGCGCAGGTGCTCGAGGTACATCCCGATGCCACAACCGTTGTCTAATAGTCGCCCGTGGAGGTTCTCTGCTATGGCGGTCCGGATCATCCGCAGGCGGCGTTCTTGACCCTCGCGCCAGACATAAGAAGGTTCACCTCTCAAGTCAGCCTTTTCAAGGTCACGTGGGGGAGTTTGGGGACGCCTCTTCATTTTTTACATGAAGCGGTACATGGAGAGGTCATTTTAGGTGATGGTGGCTTCGCCGAGCAGTGCGACATCTTCCTCTTGAGCGACTCGCCTGCCCTCCTCCACGTTGACCAAGGTGAGCAACAAGCCACCCACAATGAAGAATGCAATCACACTCAACACCGCCGGGCGACTGTTGCCGAAGACTGCCACCGTGGCTGCAAAGACGAGCGGACCGAGGATGGCAGAGAACTTCTCCATGATGCCAAAGAGACCGAAAAACTCCCCGCTTTTTGCCGCAGGGGACATTCCGGCATATAGGCTTCGGCTCAATGCCTGGCTACCACCTTGCACAACCGCTACCATCCATGCTAAGAACCAGAATTCGATCACCGAATCGAGAAAATAGCCCCAGATGGCGATGATGACATAGATGAATAACGCCAGTAGGATGACGCGCTTGGTATTCAAGTGCTCAACCCAACGGCGGAAGAGTGCCTTGCCAAGCAACAAAGCGAGGAGCAACCCCAGAAGTTCGACGGCAAGGATCGCCCCAAGAACGACACCCAAGTTGCTTCTACGAATGCCGGGAAGCACTTCAATCCCACCGAGGCTCATGCGGTTGCCTTGGCTCTTCGGGTTCCTCTGATCGGTGTTGATCAGAACCAAGACATGTTCACCCGGCGCTTCTGCGGTAAAGGTTTGGGTGACTTCGTAGCGGGGAGTGGGATGATACGCATCAATAGTGATTGCCTTTCCGGTGGTGGCATCGGTCAGTGGTTGGTCATCGAGCCACACTGCCCAAATGCCATGGTCTGGACCCATGCTGTAGGTGACCTTGACCTTTTGCCCGTTGAAGGGGAATTCCATGCGTGCTTGCGAATCCTCGGTGAAGGCATATTGCGCGTCGCTCTCACGACCGGTCTCTCGAGGGTTGATTGTGACCAATTGCCATGTGCCCTGATAACGAATACCATCGTCCTCTGCTGTGTAGACTCCCTGCCCCCTTGCCGTTGGTGTGCTGGCGAAGGGAGGTAACGGCGCTCCGGTGATTTCGGGGGGCAATTCCCGTTTGCCTAAGATGCCCGCAATCGGGAGTGCAATCAGGTTGAACAGCACAAAAGCCAGGAAGAAGGGGCGACGTTTTTCGTTCGGGCTGGGGAGGCGCCCGAAAATCAAACTGTAGGGAATGGCTACGAACTGCACCAACAATAATGCCAGGATGAGTTCGACACTGCCGAAGCCCAATTCAGCCCCGTAGATAGCCGCAACACCGATGATCGTGCCAATGCCATCGTTGTAAATGAGAAAGGCAATCAGATACTTGAACAACTGGCGATAGCGACGAATATCCATCAGGGTTGCCCACAGACGCTTGAAGGAGACAATGACCACGTTTTCCCCTTGCGCCAGGCGAGCCGTCGCCGCCGGGGGTTCCGGAATGAAGCGGAAGAGCGGAATGGAGAAGACCGCCCACCAAATGGCAACGCTGAGGAACGATAGGCGCGCTCCCCATGTTCCCGGCAACATCTGAATCATCACAATGTTGATCGCCAGCAACAACCCCCCGCCGAGATAACCCATGGCATAACCACGGGCAGAGACGCGATCACGGTCTTCTTCCTTTGCTACGTGAGGTAAGAGTGCATCGTAGAAGGTATTGGCACCGCTGAAGCCGATCCGCCCGACAATGCCGAAGATCGAAGCCAATACCCAATCGCCGGTTTCGACCAAGACCAACAACGCCGTCCCGACGATGCCGATTCCGGCAAAGATGGCTAAGAACCGCTTTTTCCCGCGCATGATGTCAGAAATCGTTCCCAATATCGGGGATAGGATGGCGATGATGAACAGCGATATGCTGAGACCGGCACTCCAATACGCCGTCGCGACCGAGGCGCTCGGCAAGGTTGCTCCTGCAACTTGGCTGAAATAGACCGGCAAGACCGCTGCCAATATGGTGGTTGCGAATGCCGAGTTTGCCCAATCGTACATCGTCCATGCCCAGATGCGACGTTTGTATTCGCTCTGGCTGATTTCTCCGAAGGTGGTCACCACCGTTGTGTTCATGTTATCTCCTCAGTAAGGGGGTAGGGTTCGCAGAGCCGTTGGCATGTATTCAGAAGTGTCCTATGGATTTGCTAGACCAAAACTCTATAGCAAAGAACGTCCCCATTATAGTATAATGAAACAAAATCTAGAGGAGAATTGAAGCCATTTAATTTGCAATTATCATTCGATTCAATGAAGCATAGTTCGATGCATTTGATGGAATAGCCTGCTGACCGACGAACTTTATGTGCCGGAATTCGGAGTGGGATCCCGATCAAATTTTGTGGAACATCCTCAACTCTTGAAGTTGCATTTATCCCGTGGTTTCATGGTAGGGCGTGCTCTTTTTACGAAGCACGATATTGCAATTATCTCGCCTTGGTTTTATTAGCCAGGATGAACCACAATAGAGGATTGGGGTAACACCCCGAAAGAAGGGACGGGCTCAAGGCAATAGCAGGCATTTGGGCTCGTTTCACATTTAATAATGGAGAGAAAGATGAGTGCAGACTTTATCGCACGGTTGATTGGAATGGTGATCGTTGCCATCTTTGGTGCTTATTTTGGAGTTCAATTGAGCGAATGGGTAAACGGACAAAAGGAACTCTACGGCGTTCTCTTTGGCTTGGTAGGGGCTTTGGCAGGATTGGTGTTGACGCCCTTCATCACGGTGCGCCCGGTGCGGATCATCCGTTCGATGTTGGTGAAACTCTCACCACAGACTCTGGTTGCCGGGTTACTTGGGCTTCTGGCGGGGTTGACCATTGCGGCGTTATTGGCTTTTCCGATCTCGTTGCTCCCCTCCCCCTTTGGGGATATCTTGCCCTTTGTTGGTGTGTTGTTGTTCGGCTATTTCGGTGTGACGGTTTTCGTCATGCGCCAGAATGACATCTTTGCCATCCTGCGTTGGGGTAGGGGAAGCAAAGCGGTTGAGCCCGCTCCTGTGGAGGAGCCCCATATTGATCGCACGATCTTGCTCGATACCAGCGTGATCATTGATGGACGCATTGCAGACATTGCTCGTACCGGCTTTCTGAGCGGTACTTTGCTCATTCCACGTTTTGTATTGGCTGAATTGCAGCATATTGCCGATTCGGCGGATAGCCTGCGGCGACAACGGGGCAGACGGGGTATGGAAGTGTTGGCTGAGTTGCAAAAGAGCCCTTATGTGCCCGTGCGCATCAGCGACATTGATGTGGAAGGGGCACGCGATGTGGATGACAAATTGGTCATCCTGGCTCGTCAATTGCGCTGTCCGATATTGACCAATGACTATAACCTCAACCGCATTGCCGAACTCCAGGGAGTGCCGGTGCTCAACGTCAACGAACTGGCAAACGCCGTGAAATCGGTGCTTCTGCCTGGTGAGCCGATTGATGTGGTGATCATCCACGAAGGAAAAGAGCCGGGGCAGGGTGTCGGATACCTCGAAGATGGTACGATGGTGGTCGTTGAGGATGGGCGGAATATGTTGAATAACCAGGTTACGGTGGTCGTGACCAAGGTGTTGCAAACGGCTGCTGGAAGGATGATCTTTGCTCGTCTAGGTGAACAGGAAAGCGAACGAAAGGATTGAACCATGACCTTGCTCATCTTCAATACCCTTACACGCCAAAAGGAACCTTTCGAAACCGTTCAACCCGGTGTGGTTAGGATGTATGTGTGTGGACCGACGGTGTATGATAAAGCCCATGTGGGACATGCCATGTCCGTCTTGGTGTTTGATGTCATCCGCCGTTATCTTGAATACCGCGGCTATCAGGTTCACCATGTGATGAACTACACCGATGTGGATGATAAGATCATCCAGCGCGCTCAACGGGAGAATAAAGACCCGTTGCAATTGGCGGAGCACTACATCCACGAGTTCGAAAAACACCTCAAAGATTTGAATGTATTGCCGGCAACGGTTTACCCGCGTGCCACTCAGGAGATCCCTCACATCATCGAGATGGTGAAAGGGTTGATTGATAAAGGACATGCTTATGTCGTCAATGGGGATGTCTATTTCAGCGTTACAAGTTACCCAGGGTATGGCAAACTTTCTGGGCGTCGGTTGGAGGACATGCAAGCCGGGGCGCGCATTGAGGTGGACGAACGCAAGAGACATCCGATGGATTTCGCCCTGTGGAAAGCCTCGAAGCCGGGTGAACCTGCCTGGGAAAGCCCCTGGGGCAAGGGACGACCGGGATGGCACATCGAATGCTCGGCGATGAGTTTCTATCACCTTGGAGAGCAGATTGACATCCACGGCGGCGGGAACGACTTGATCTTCCCCCATCACGAAAACGAGATTGCCCAAACCGAAAGCCTGACCGGCAAACCGTTTGCGCGCTATTGGGTTCACAACGGCATGTTGCAGTTTTCGGGCGAGAAGATGTCGAAATCCTTGGGCAATTTGGTGACCATCGAGGAGTTCCTGGCGGAACACGAAGCAGATGCCTTGCGGATGGTGGTGCTAAACTCTGGCTATCGCAATCCGCTGACGTTCAACGAAGAAGTGGTCGGTCAGGCAGAACGCGCCTTGGACCGATTACGGGCTGCATTGCGCTCACCTCTTTCCTACCCCAAAGAAGCCTCACCTGAGGTGATCGAAGCGCTTCGCAGGCAAATGCAAATCACTCAACAGGGTTTTCGTGAGGCAATGGATGACGATTTCAATACGGCGGGTGCTTTGGGTCACCTCTTTGACTTGGTGCGGGCGATCAACCAAGCCCGTGATGCAGGCGTGGACCAAGCGAGTTTGCAGAGTGCTCAATCTTTGTTGCGCGAACTGTGCGCAGTATTGGGATTGCAGTTGGATCGCCCATCCACGCAGAGAAAGGATGCCGAACCTTTCATAGATTTATTGATTGAGGTGCGCAGTGAATTGCGTCGTCAGAAGCAGTGGGCGTTAGCTGACCTCATCCGCAACAACCTCAACCAACTGGGTGTCATCCTGGAAGATGAGAAGGAGGGCACGACCTGGCGATGGAGAGGAAAGGGGGATTGAGACTCACGGGCTTACCTGTCACTTTCTGATACGTTGCGATGCGTGAATGGATTACGGGCAGGAATGCGGTCTTTGAGGTGCTACAAGCCCGTCGCCGGCAGGTCTTTCGACTCTGGGTAGCCCAAGGGGTCCACGAAAAGGGTCGGGTGGCGGACATCCTGCGCTTGTGTGAGAAGAAAAACGTTCCTGTGGAGTGGGTGGATCGCAACCAATTGAACACTCTCGATTCCGATCATCAAGGTGTTGCCCTTGAGGTCAGTGGCTATCCATATAGCACCTTAGTTGACATTCTAGCCATCTCACAGCAACATCAGGAAGCGCCATTGGTGCTCATTTTAGATATGGTGCAAGACCCGCAGAATCTCGGCGCGCTATTGCGCACGGCGGAAGCCGTAGGTGTCCATGGGGTGTTGTTGCCCTTGCGCCGCACGGCGACCGTCACACCCACGGTGGTCAAGGTATCCAGTGGGGCAAGCGAACATCTGCTCATCTGCCAGGTCAACTTGGCGCAAGGGATCGAACGTCTGAAGGCTGCCGGGGTGTGGATTATCGGGTTAGAAAACACTGCTGAGGCGTACCTCCCTCATCAAGTGCGACTGGATGGACCATTGGCGATCGTCGTGGGCAGTGAGGGGCAAGGAATGCGCCCTTTGGTGAGGGCATCTTGCGATTGGATGCTTCGATTGCCCATGCGCGGCAAAGTGACCTCACTGAACGCTGCGGTGGCAGGCTCGATTGCTTTATATCTAGCCTGGCAGGCACGGGGATTTGACCTTCAGATTCGAGACAACCCTTCACAAGAAGTTGACGAGCCAAACTCAGCGTGATAAAATGTAACCCACATGGGCGCGTAGCTCAAAGGCAGAGCAGTGGCCTTTTAAGCCATTGGTTGCAGGTTCGAGTCCTGCCGCGCTCATGTTTGATTCTCTTCTAGGTTGGGTTTGTATTCTGAACAAAAAGTGGGATGCCTTGGCTAGGTAAGGAAATCACTCTGCCAGCACATCGAAGTGATGTTATTCAAAGGACGTCGGTTTCCCAGCGCGGGTAGGTATGGGTGCCATTACGAATTCGTTCGAGAACATGATAGGGCATGTGCATTAAGCGACGGATGATATTAGCAATCTTCTGTGCTGAGGTACCACCATTTTGAATCGGCATCAAATGACGTAGTTCATTAACATCGAGAAATGTATGTATTTCCTTCTCCAATGCCAATGCCACAAAGGTGCAGGAAGACTGTTGGGTGATGACTACAGCCGCGTTTGCAATCATGTGATTGACATTGCCCTGCGGGAGTATCAGGGCATCGGGAAAAATGCGGCGGATCTCGCGAGTGGCTCTAGATACATTTTCAATTGGGTGAAGTTTGAAAATGATCGGACGACTGGCGGCGATGTCCTTACAACGTTTAAGGAATGCCATGCGGTTCTCATAACGAAATGTCTCTCGATAGGGTGTGGTCGCAACGAGTACGTAATTCTTATATGGAAAGTCATTCTCATAGTTTTTTCGGAGGTCATCAAAATTGGGAATGCCAGTGACAACGATTTTTTCCGGTTGAACACCTTTGCGCATGAAGTGTTTGGCATACCCGTGGGATGCCACGCAAAAAACATCATAGGCGTTGGACAATCCGGTTGAAGCCGTGTTAGCGATGTAGCGGGGCAAGAAAGGAAAAGCCTTATACAGATGGTACATTGTGCTCTCGGGTTCGGTGATCCCTTCCTGAACTAGGACGATGCGCTTTTTGCGAATGTTCTTTTGGATAATCAAATCTGAGCAGGTGACCACCATCTCATACTGATGATGCATTCCGCGTTCGTCAATTGGTAAGTTGTGGTCGACGAGATATTGGCGTGTGTCTCTTTGATGTCGTCCTCCCAGGATGGTGAAATTGAGCAAACCAAGGCTTGCAGCAAGGCGTTCAAGTCCATCCGCATAATAAGGAGTGAAATAACAATTGAACTCTTCTTGTAAGTGAAGAGCGATTTGATGCAACTGGGTGGTCTGATTGAGGGATCCACAAATGAAAAGGATATTTTGTGTCACTCTCACCTCATGATTATTTTAGCGAACATGAGTTAACCCATTTCTAACAACAGATAAAGATTCGGTAAATAGTTCTTTCAATTTTTTTCAGATGTTAACGATTCCTTTTAATACCGTTAATCTAAATGAATTAAACTATCATCGAGTAGATAGAAAATTTTCTAAATATCGTGACATTAAAAAGAACGACCAATTTTAAGTATCAAGCCCTATTTGAGACGACGGCTACTCTTGTACATCGTGAATCATCAAGTGTGAAAGCATAAGAACATATGCATATTCTTGTGACAAATGACGATGGCATCATGGCGCCAGGATTGCTCGCCTTAGCCCAAGCCATGCGATCTATTCCTGATACTAAGGTAAGCATACTTGCTCCTGACCGTAATTGGTCAGGCGGGGGGCATATAAAGACATTAGAACGCCCCTTGCGTGTTAAAGAAGTGAATCTTCCAGATGGGTCTATTGGGTTTGCCAGCGATGGTGCTCCTTCGGATTGTGTGGCACTTGCTTTATTGGGTTTTTTTGAGGAGAAGATAGACCTTGTTGTTTCCGGTATTAACCCTGCGTTAAATTTGGGGCACGATGTAACTTACTCAGGAACGGTGACTGCAGCGATGGAGGCGGTAATTTGGGAAACACCGGGCATTGCGTTCTCACTGGGTCTTGAAGAAAACCATCTTGGTTTGTTGCTGGATTATGATACGGCTGCACAGATCGCTCGCTCTATCGTTATGACCGTCTTCGAGCATCGTTTCATCCATGGAATGCTATTGAATATCAATATTCCTTACTTGCCACTTGAGCAGCTCAAAGGGATACGCGTGACTCGCCAAGGGTTACGCGTATACCGGGATCGGTTGGATAGGCGCACCGATCCACGTGGGCGACCTTACTATTGGATCGGAGGCGATTCACCTACCGGTACTCCTGAAGAAGGCACAGATGTGGGTGCGGTGACCGCCGGTTATGTCTCAATCACCCCTTTACAACTTGATCTTACTATGTATGGTGTGATCCCAACCCTGGCAGATTGGAATTGGCAAACTCTTAGATAAGCCAACTGTCCAACCTCTTCTCGGACGTCGAAACGAATTGGAGGTTTCATGGTTCGTACAACCTTATTCACTCTTTCAGTATTTCTTCTCTCGTTTTTTTTGATCCCACCTATCTTTTGGGGCAAAGAACCTTATGCCGAGGGTTTTGATACATCATTGAACATGCAAAGCAATGGACAGCTCACAGTCACCGAGGTAATCAAATATCGTTTCGAGGGCAGACCTTTAACCGATGTTTTTCGCAAAATCTCCCAGAGTGAGGTGGGCGGAATTGCCTTTCTCCAGGCTAGCATGGATGGTATCACTTTTCCCCGCATTGTAAAGGCAGGACAAAAGGCACCTCGTTGGCAATCCTTTACGGATCAGAAACAGGAGGCTGTAAAGCGTGCCTTTTGCGTTGGTGCAATTGCCGGATTTTCAACACTCGTATTAGGCGGGTTATTATTGTTCTCCTTCGTCCGTTCTAATGCTCGTGATTTGAAGTTACCTACTCAAACACGGATAGCCCATCCCCCGGATGACCTATCTCCTGCATTGGTTGGGAGACTCACCGGGGTTTCAAATAGTTTCTTGGGTACTATTTTTGATTTAGCGCAACGAGGAATTATCGAAATAAAAGCAAAAGAAGGTAGATGGGGCGTAAGTAACTATATCTTGGCAATGAAGAATGTAGCAACGGATTTGACTCCTCATGACCGACGGGTATTGGAGGTTGTCTTTAACCCGAATGAAAATCAAGTAGACTTAACCAAGGTAGGCATCAGGTTGGTCAGTGAAGAACGATATATCAACGATCCACTTGACCAAGAACTGATCCATCGTGGCTGGGTGGACCTCGAACGACATCGTAAACGCATGAATATGGTTTTGATAGGGATGTTGGGGATGTCTTCAGCGATCGGTTTGTTCCTTGTAGGAGTGATCGTTACGGGGCTCATTCTAATGAGTCATCCGGTTTTGGCACAAGGAACGGCTGTCTTGGCAGGATTCGGCTGCGCAACGTTTGTGCTGTCCATATCCTTGTTGATATACGGGTCGACTTTCTCACCGCTAACCCCAACAGGGGAAGAGCAAAGAAACCGTTGGCAAGGTTTTGCAGAATATCTCAAGCAGGTCAGCAAAGGCAAAGAAGAAGTCATATGCCCTGAAATTTTTGAACAATATTTGCCTTACGCGGTCGCTTTGGGGTTGGGTGTAAGTTGGGCAAAAGCTTTCCAGAAGCATGGTGATATGCCCATGCCCTTCTGGTTTCAAACAATTGCCGAGAGCGACTTTAGTTCAATTGTCGCCGCGGTTATCGCTGCGGATAGTGCTGTCTGCCTCAGTAGCGCCGATATTGGCATTGGTGTTGTTTGGGGAGGCATTGCAAGAGGGGTTGGTTAGCCTTCTCTAGTACAACTAACCCATCATCTATCCTGCCGGATACCCTTTTCTCTGCGTTCTCCCTTTGTCTTGGCGTGTAACAAATTTTAGAGACTCAGAAAGCGAAGCCCCCTCACCTTCAGGCTCGTCCTTGGATACGATACACATAAACCTTCCTATTCTGGATAGAACAAGTCTTCTGGTAGTCCATTTGTTCTCCATATATGTTGGAGTTGAGCAAACTCTATTTCTGATAGGTTAATAACCCAACAGCAAGTATCATCATGATGGTCAAATTTTGCTATTTTACCAGGCTTGGGTATGGGCTCATCGTCCAAAAGCAAACAAAATAATTCATCGCAAAAAGAGTTCTCGAAAATCCATCTCACCAAATCGGCAATAAAGGTTTCCTTATGTTGTTCATTGAGGGGTAAACGACCCCTTTTGTCTATCAAGCCTATGTGTTTCGACTTTGGAGCGATCAATTTAGCGTGGAAATGATTACTCCAACGACCAATTGCCGTTGCTGTCACCAGCACAGCATGCCGAAATGGGAAATCTTCTTGTTCTTGCAGATAATCGAGATTGGACAGATAGAGCATACCTTATACTTCCATAATTCTACCATGCTGGTATTGTGGCTGCCTAATGAAACAATTGCAGTGGGCATTAAACAATATGCAGCGGCCAATGGTTGAGATTGCCTTTTTCAGAAGAATGCTTTGAGCAATCGCAATGCACCTTGTGCCCAAGGAGAGCGGTGAGAGATTCCGCTTTCTTTGCTGAACTGCGCTTTGTGTTGTAGATACCAGTGGTAGTTCCGCAATAATGCATCAACGTTTGAGTACTTGGGGCTAAATCTCAAAATCTTCTTAGCCTTTTCTATAGAAACGAAAGAATTCTTCCCCACGGTCTCATATATCCACTGGTAGAGAGGAGAAAGGTGAAGAAACTCCAATAGGCGGAGTATCAGAATGGTAGGGCGTTCTGGTATAGAAATAATTTTCTTTCCAAACCCTGCTTCATCAAGGACCGCCTGGAAATCTGTTCTCACCGTTCCGTATTGTTCTGCTCCGATATTAAAGGTGTCATTTACCTTGTTTCTAGGTAATGTTGTTCACAACCAGATGGCTTCACATAGGTCTTCGACATCAAGAAACTGGTAACGGTTCTTTCCAGATCCTTAGATTGGAAAATTCCATCCTTCGCGTGCTCATTCGTAGAGCATGGCAAAGACTCCTAACCGCTCCGGGCCGATGAATGATTTTGGACGGATGATGGGAATACATAAGCCATCATTTCGATACTCGTTGAAGATCGCTTCCGCTGCCACCTTCGACTCCCCATAGGGTCCAACGCCTTGAAGCCGATTCGTCTCTAAGAGAGGGTGGTGATCCGGCATTCCATACACGGCAGTGGAAGAGATAAAAATGACTCGCTCAACTTTCATGCGTAAAGGTTCATTGTACATAAAAAATCAAACCGCCAGAAGAGCCTTTCAAGTCAAACAGGTCGGCGTGGTCTTCAAACTCTGCCAACCGGTCAACGTCACTGCTTGCCTCTTGTTCTCCACGCATGAAGGAGCCAAATAGTCCAATTTCCTTTACTTTATAGCGTGCAGTGATGGTGGGTTTCAATTCTTTCAATTTCGTCAAAATATCTTTTGCTTCCATAGGTCAACTCTTGCATAATTATAACATTGGCGGGCTAACGGTTGGTTTCAGCGGCGGGCGGGGGTTGGCATCAGGTACGCATTATGTCAGGTTACATCATGGTTGCTGAACGAAAACCCTACAACAGTTCTAACGCTACCAAAACGATGTGACCGATGACGTGCCTACTTTCCAATGATGCATTGGCTAGAACTGCCTGTAGGATGGGAAATGTCTTCGCGATGACCGGTTTGATTTTGCCTCCTTCCAGCAGTTTGAGCAGTGTGGTCTGGTCTTCCAGAAACGGACATCGGTGGAGTCGAGATCGACCCGTTCCATCGTACTTGACTAATCTTCCATTTGGCAACACTTTGAGCAGGAGGACCTGTCCCAGATAGCGAAACATATGGCGCCGATGATGAGCACCTTGTCGCCAGCCTTGGCCTTCGCAGTTCGATGGAGAGTTTGGTAGGCAAAGATTTAATTCAGAATGAGTGGCGGCGCTTCCACTGGATCCAGCGCGACAGGAACAAGTTGCTTTTCGCTCAGACAGATGTACCTGGCATAGCCGCCGTAGGCGGTCAGTGCATACACATCGTCGCCCACTTGAGCTTGGGCAACTCTCCTACCCACTGCGCCCAGCGTGCCAACAATGGCATAACCCGGTGTGAACGGAATCTTTGGTGGGAATGGCGGGCGACCGTAGCGCGCCTCAACGCCAGGCAAGCCTGCGGGTACGAACAGGATTTTGATACGCGCCTCCCAAGCGGATGGCGGGCGCAGGTCGCTTCCCATGACTTGGAGAACTTCCACACCTCCCCTCTTGGTTACAATAACGCTTTTGCATTTCATGGTTTCATTCTAGTTCTTGTAGGATACAACATCTTGTGGTAACCACAGAGCCAGCGGATATTCACAATATGGGCTTCCAGTTACAAATTGCGGTCTAACAACCTCCGATTCACCTGCGAAGAGCAAAGTGCAACGAGGCGAAAGCCTGGGGGTGGAAGCGCGTGTTAGGTGCACCCACCGGCATGGATGGTTGCGTTTGCATCACAGGACTCTCGTCTTCTTATAGCCTATGTGCATGCCCATTGTAATGACCAGGGCGGGAAAGAGCCCTATGAAGAGAGCAAGCAACAACGGCATGGGCGTCAAAAAGGCCATCTGATATAGCACGATCACTGCTGTGTCAACGATCCAGAAGAACAGGAAAACGTGCCATAGAGCCATTTTGCCCTCGATCCATTTCTTCGAGGCAAGAAAGACGAGGACGATGTTGACCACGAAGGCGACCACGAACATCATCTGCGATCTCAAATCAGAGGCAGCAGCCTCCATATCTATTTCTACTCTGGCAATGACGGCACTCAGAATGCTCCCAACAGCATACCCGATATAGGCTAGGCAGGCGATCATCACCGCCTTTCCGATATCTGAAACCCATTTGCTTTGAGGCTTTGCCGGAATTTGGTAGGTTTTCCAATAACGCCTTCGTTCCCACCAATACAGGACAACGGAAAAGGTGAGCGTTTGCAGCATGATCTCAGGCAGCCCAATCAAGTGGTACCAGATAGGCAGTTGGGTGTATATAACACCTTCCACAGAGGAAGGAGCGGCGGCCGGGGTGGACAAAATGCCGAACACAACGAATATATTCCACAAGATGAGCCACCCGTATTTGTTCTCGAAGATCGTCCTTCTCAACGGCCATAGTCCAATCGCAAAAAGCAGCCCTCGAATGGGTTGGAGGAAAGGACCGAGGAAGACATAGGGAGAATCAATGGGGCGCATGAAGTTTCTGATGACTTCCTGCTTGAAGAGCGCACCATAATCGAAGAGGTTGGACATGATAAGCCCAAACAGGAAATAGGAGACCGTATGAACGAGTATGGCTTTGCCAGCAAAGCCGAGAAACTCTTTGAAGTTATTTCTTCCCATGTTCATCTTCCCTTATACTTTTATTCTATAGGCTGTTTATGAACTCAAGCGTGGTTGATGATCGATTAGGCTGTTCCCACCCGATGGTTAACGGAAGGTTTTTACAATTAATGTCCAAGATTACGTAGAAGGTTGAAAGTTTTTGTTCATCCATTCTCAAGGATACATCAAGATTTGGAGTACGTCAATGAAATACCGTCTGGGGTGTTTGTCTCATTATTGGTTGGTGGCTTTCGTAACCCAACAAGCGGTGGGGAAATTGGCAATGTTTCGTTGTTTACCTCCATGGACGGCGATGAGCCAAAAACCATCCAGAAATGGGATAGACTCGGCTAAGGGTGTGATCCGGCTGCAATCGGAATACGCAAAGCGAGCGGAGCGCGCAGCCAGCCGGATGCGGTGTTGGGCGACGCGTCTATGCGTAGTACGTCGCAGTCATGGCAACCAGCCCGCTTGTTTATTCATCAGCAGAAATGCAATCAAGGCTGTGTTGATGAGGAGTCCAAAACGTGCTTCAGGCCAACCAATGATGCAAAGAAGGAGCGAGACTATCGAAGTAGTTAAGGCTGCCGGCTGCCACCACGAGAGCCGTGTGGCTGTGCCGATGCTGGAGGTTACAAACGCGAGCGCGGCGAGTAGCCAGAGAACTCCAACCACTCGAATTACAAAATCACCTACATCAACCCTGCCCGCAAGAATGCTGGTTTTGTAAGGCATCTCCTTAAGCGTCGCCAGTTTCCAGAACACCAGAAAGCCTGGCAGATGAGCGAAACCATGTCCAAACAGGATTAAGGCGAAAACGATATGCATTGTATACTCCTTTTACGAGTCTATTTATGTCGGGCGTGTGATGGCTCAGGTTCTTCAAATACCCCATCATCATTCCGATGCTGACAGCAAATAAGACGCTGTAAATCACCACCTGTGGGGTAACCACAGGTTGAGCTGCTCTCATCATGAACACAACCATATTTTTGTGTGTAGGATATTTTTGTTCATTCTCTAATCCTTTGTATATTGTCCGAGAATGGGCAAGCGCGCCGCCCGACGGCTTGTGCTTCACCTGCGCCGCGAAGCAACGTCGTCTGGATGCTCGGATTGGACTGTCAAATCTGTAAGAGACATCGTCTCCGTTTGTGTAGCAATTCGCTCTCGCTTAATGCGGTGGAATAGGAGCCACGAGAAAGGAGATAACAGTATCAGAACACCCACATTAACCCCGATCGTTACCCTTATATCCCCCGTCACCAACTGATCAGGGCGAGTCATTACGCCGCTCGTGTAGTAATAGGCTGTGCCGAAGCCGTTGAAGACTGCGTGGAGAATCACGCTTGTCCACAGTGATTGCGTTCGGTCGTAGTAGTAGGCGAGGAACTGATGCAGGATCGGGACGTAGATAAAATAGTTCAAAATCATCCAGCTGGCGTTTGCTTTGCCAAGCACGAACGCAGCAGGCACATGCCATAGAGCCCAAATCAGACCAACGCCCCACGTTGCAGCCCACGGACCTCGTTTTTTCGCTTCAGAGTACAGGAAATATCTCCAGCCATACTCTTCCAGAAAGACAGAGAGAAGCCAAAATAGAGGCATGAATAAAGTCCGTATGAAGAATCGGATCAAGGTTTCGTATGTCAGAGCAATGGAGGTTGCACCCTGCCACCGGGCGAGAATGGTCTGGAGTCCAAATTGGGTCAACCACAATATCAGATAGAGCACACAAATACCCTGTAAGGCTGTCCAAATCCGGCCGGAATGCGGGAGCAACCCAACGGATGGAGACCCTTTCCAGCCTAACCGCTTCACGGTTAGGGTCCCCAACAGGGGTCCAACCATCGCCAGGAAGGATAAGCCTGCATATAAGTAGGTGCTTCGTCCTTCGGGCAGAAATAAAGCGGCGATCCATCCTGCATAGGATACGCCAAAGGCTACGGCTAGAAAGATGAGTATCTCTTTATCCTTCATAGTTAGACCTTCTTGCTAGTATCGAAGTGTGCTCCAAATGGGATGGTTGTATCGCTGTGAACTTAGCGGCTCAACGGTATCGAGCTCAGCCGCGCCGCCGAAGACGGCATCGGCTGGAGCGAGTTGTTAGGCTACCTTTGGCAAGTGAGGACTAAGGGCTTCTTCAAATTCCTTCTGGAACTCCTCCCTATCAAGCACAAAGGCTTTGATGGGCTTTGCATTCACTACGCACCCCTTAAAATCCCCTCGCCTCTCAACTTCCTGAGGTTCTTCCAACATATTCATCCATCGGACCGGCATCTCTGGGGCAATCTCCTTTATCGTCCGCTCCGTTATCTTCAGAAAAAAATACGAGAAAGGACAAGAAGATGGACCGTAGATGATCACTGCTTTACCTCTGTCCTCTTCCTGGGGAATATACTTGCTCTCTCCCTTTTCACTTGGCTGGTAGGTGAAACCTTCTTGTAGAGAATAGCACAAAAAGTCAGGGTCGCCTTCCAATTGCCTGAATCCCTTCCTTGTGAAGAAGAGACGCGCGGGATATTGCCCAGGTTTTTCTCCCGAGAAGGTCCTTGTCACAAGGCCCAGTGCCGGTTGATTCCCAAACCAAATGTGGGGCTTTTTTGCCTCTTGTATCAAGTTGGATAGCAACCCCGTTGCAATCCCCTTGTGCCAGTATTCTTGCTCTGGAATATAGATGCAGTGAATACGAATGATTTTCTCTTCGGGAATGGGCTCATATTGAATGAGCCCCACTGGCGTTGCTTGTTCATAAGCCAGATCAGCGAACGCCCCCCACATTCGCATCATCTGTTTGGCCCATTCTTTCTTTAGTTCCATTCCGGTTGCGAAGGCGGGGTCATTTCTCTTCTCAGGTGGTACGCATAGCTTGCACAAGTCGTCTACATTTTCATCGGTAACTTCTCTTATTCTGATCTTGTCCATTGTTCCTTCTCCGCTAGTGAAAGGCTGCCTAACGGTTGGTTTTAGCGGAAGCGGCGGAAGAGCGAGACCCCTTCGCTAAAAATCTACTCAGCTGGCTCGCGGCGCATACCCACAGCGACGAAGCCACCGTCGCTTGCAGCCGTTGTTAGCCTGCCCATTCCAAACTACGCAAACTCTGCAATTGCCACTGTCCGTTTGCTAGCGATGCTCTGCCGATGAAGTTTGATACGCTCAATCTTGTGCAAAGTCTCTGCTGTAAAGTAACTTTCACCGCAATTCGGACAACTCACCAAAGGGATATTCTCTATCACAAGCAGGTTTTCTCCTTTACCGTAACTGCGGGTAACAAGACGAATACGAGCACCTTCTTTTCCACAAATGTCACATACCATAGTCTCACCTTCTGGTTACACACGATAAATGGTGATGATAACCAACTTGCCTGTTGGACTGATTTTAGTGACTACAATGATGGCATCATCTGACACTGTTTTACCCTGAACCAGATATTTCCATTCACCCGTTTGGACATCTTTCTGCCTTTCAACGATCTCTCCTGTGAGCAAGCCGCGCTCCACATCAAAGATACTCAAATCATCATCGCTCATTTCTTCTTCAGCGTGTAAGGTCATCACATACTGGCGCTGATGAACCTTATCACGCATTTGCTTCAAGATGCGCTGAAACACAACATTCTCTAGAGCGATGAAACGATTATTTCAACCCATGAGAGTATACCACGATGAACAACCAAAGGTTGGCTAATTGCATCGAGCTCAGCCCCCCGCCGAAGACGGCATCGGCTACGGTAAGTTGGTAGCATGCCCTCCGCTATGGCGGGTACTCTCATACACCCATTTCCATTACCGTTTCTCTATAGGCTGCGATGACAAGTAAAACAATTCCTAAACACAAACAAAACACTTCGGAACTCGATAGCTTTATGTCCTGCAAGGCTTTGATCTTTCTACCTTTCCATTGCCGCAGGTCATACTCATACAAACCTATATTCACCGTAGCCGAAATCGAAAGCACGTACGCTATCATCTCGATGCCTCCGATGCTCATGCCTAATGCTGTACCATCCCACGCATTGAATTGCTTCAAATCAGAGGCGGAGAAAGAATTAGTGCCGGAAATCAAGCCAGAGGTGATTCCTAGAATCATCAGCACAATATAGCCCAGTGGAATTCCATACAAGCGTTGCAGGTTGGCCAGTGTGCATACTATAAAAACCACCCCAAGATTGAAAAGCAGGGTAAGTCCAAACTTTCCCCAAAATGAAGTTGCCGAAGCAGCCAACGAGCCTATTGCCGACTGTGGACTGCTGCGCAGTAAACCTTCGGGGAGAAGATAGTAGCCTGCCAAAAAAGAAACCATATTCAATAGGGCATATAGCCCATAAAGCCACAGGAAGCGTTTGAACACGCTTTCCCGTTGTTGTACTTGCGATGTGTCCATTTTTCTCCCGTCGCTCTCGAAACCTGAATCCAGCAATCGGCGTGTTAACTATTTATTTATCACGATACGCTGCCATTATACTGTGTAGCCAATGAAAAAATTTGTAATCCTGCAATCGTACTTAGTTAACTCAAACAATCCGTTGTGAACAAATCTCAACAAGATTATATACCAGCGCGTTATAGAGTCAAACATCCGTGACCGATTGTGTCTGTAACATATACGGTGGGTGAGTTTAAAAGACCTACCACTGATGTAACCGTCACGTTCTGCTACAACATGGTTGAGTTGGATCATAGTTGGTCTAAAGTAACAATATGGTATCGAAACGTCCCGTGCCTTCGGATGGATCATAACTACGCACGAATGTTTCGGATGACTCTTGTATAGAAATGACACGCTTCAATGATCTGACGTACCTTGCATTTCTCGTTTCGCATGTGGGCAAGTTTACAATCGCCCGGTCCAAAACCGATCGTAGGGATACCCATCGCTACAGGTGTCACTGCGTTTGTGCTGAAATCCCAAAAGCCATATTCTTTGGGTGCTTCACCAAAGGTTTCGCGATAGGCAGAAATACAAGCCTTTGTTAGTTCGTGATCCAAGTCTATTTGCCAAGCAAGGTGAAAGGGTTCATACCGAATGTCCATGCCCGTCCAACTTTTCCTGTAAAGCGTTCCAATTTCCCAAGTAGCATTTTTCCCTGCGGTGATTTGTTCCATCTCTTGTTTGATGTCTTCTGCCGTCTCTCCTGGTGCTATTCTTCTATCCAGATAGGCTTCACACTCGGAAGGAACAGCATTTAACGATGCGCCTAGGCTCGCTATCCTTGTCATAACCAGTGTTCCCCGCGGCTCCCCCTTTTTCATCAAATCAAGATTGGTTTTCTCGACTCGCTGAATCATCTCCGCCATTTCATAAATGGCATTAACACCTTTTTCAGGCGCAGAACTATGAGCAGAAATGCCGTGTGTTTTTATCAATATTTGAGCCTTGCCTTTATGCCCAAGTGTAATGATATTGTTGGATGGCTCACAAATGACCACATAATCAGGTTTAACGTTGAGTTCCTCGAATAAATGCTTGAGATTTTCTCCATCACAATCTTCTTCAAAAACGCTACAAGAAACATAGACCGTCTTTCCCTTTGTAAAACCAAGCCGTTTGGCTAACACGCCGGCATAAATTGAGGCGGTTGCGCCAGATTTCATGTCAACTGACCCCCTACCGTGTAAATATCCATCTACAATATCGCCGCTAAATGGGGGAATATCCCATTCTTCTTCGTCGTTGACATCTACTGTGTCAACATGCGAATCCAACAGGATAGCTTTTTCGCCACTGCCGATTTTGCCAAGGAGATTGCCCATCGAATCAATTTTCACTTCATCATAGCCAAGAGCGAGCATTTTCCTCTCAATAAACTTGATCACTTCACCTTCTTGCCCTGAGAGGCTTTTTATTCTGACCAGACTTTGAGCAAATTCAATGAGTTCGTTTTGGATTTGTTGCGAAAGCAATTCCGATGAATGCATGATTTTTTGTTTCTCCTTACAGGATGTGGATTGAAGATATTTTCCGCATATTATAAAGATGACGAGGTGTTTTGCGTAGAACAACTCGATACGTTGGCTGAACTGTTCTTCTTATTTTTCAATAGAGGCAAAAGCCAGAGTTTCGTGTCCATGAAGCAAGGTGTAATTTTTAGAGATACGGAGATGCACATTCTCTAGATGACGGCAAACCCAAAACTTGCAGATAGCATTGCCCTCGTCTATAAGCTCTTCAACGTATGCTATTCTTTTCGCCGCGACCCTCAAATTCGTTTCTTCCCAAACTTCGCGTTCTACTGCATGAAAAATACCTTCATCTCCCTCGATGCTCCCGCCTGGCATTCCCCCAGTAATCATATCTGTTTTCCTTATCGTGTTGCACAAGCGGCACTTTCCCTTTGCATACAACAATTCCGCCAAGGCTAATTCTTTGCCTGATCATGAAAAACTCTCGTCGCTTTTTGCAATAACTCCGAACCTTCTTCTAGAGGCGCGCCCCAGGACTAATGCATCAACCGCACGAGGAGCGAAGCGACAATCAGTTGGACGCGCATGTTAGGCGGGTGAATGTTTCAGGTAAATTGCCTTGCGATCAGTATCAGCCCATCGCTTTCTTGACGAGCGCAACAATCCTTGCCTCTTCGACGGCGGTCAACTCTTTCAGTGCGAAGGCGACCGGCCACATGGCACCTTCATCGAGATGCGCTGCATCGGTGAAACCGAACGTCGCGTACCTTGTGTTGAACTTGTGTGCGCTTTGGAAGAAGCAGACGACCTTGCCTGCCTGGTTGGCATAGGCTGGCATCCCGTACCAGGTTTTTGGCGAGAGGGTCGGCACGCTGGCGGTGATGATTTCATGGAGCCGCTGAGCCATAGCGCGCTCTGGTTGTGGCATCTCGGCGATCTTGGCGAGCACGGCGCTTTCCCCATTCACCTTCTTCGAAGCTGCCTTCAGCTCATGAGCGCGCTCCTTCATCGCGGCTCGTTCCTCATTTGTAAATCCTTTAGGATTCTCGTTGGTTGCAGTAGTGCGCTTTAAAGACTTGTGGATTTCCTTCTTGGGGTCCATAGAAATATCCTTATAATAATTGTCGTTGTACCCGAACACCTGCCCAACGACTTGCGCTTCACCTGCACTGCGAAGCATAGCGGAGCGGCGCCAGGCGGAAGCGCGGGTTAGTCTGCATTCTTCAATGCTTTCTGAATGTCTCGCTTGATTTGCGGTAATCGCTCTGTAATTGCTCTCCACACCAAATGATAGTCTATTCCAAAATAAAAATGGGTAAGTTTATCTCTCGTACCTGCCATTTCTTTCCATGGAACTTGGGAGTGCTTCTGGCGTATATCATCTGGTATCTGTTTTGCTGCTTCTCCGATGATTTCAAGTTTTCGCATTACAGCGCTACTTGTCTTGTCATCAGCCTGGAATGTTTCCAGGTCCATTCCCGCGATGAAGCATTCGATACTTTCTATTGCCGCTAGAATATCCTTCAGGTAGAGGGTATAGTCTCTCATATGGTAACTACCTGGCTCAAGATGGCTTCTCGCAACTCTGGACGAAGAGCGTGTTTGGGAATGATATCTACTGGACGTTGGAATATTTCTTCCATGTGCATTGCCAGTCCGATCAAGTCAAACAAGTCGGCGTTGTCTTCAAACTCTGCCAGCAGGTCAATGTCACTGCTTGTCCCTTGTTCTCCACGTATGAAGGAGCCAAATAGTCCAATTTCCTTTACTTTATAGCGTGCAGTGATGGTGGGTTTCAATTCTTTCAGTTTCGTCAAAATATCCTGTGCTTCCATAGGTCAACTCTTACATAATTGTACCATCAGCGGGCTAACGGCTGGGTGTCATCTGAGCCTCGAAGCGTATTGGCTGGACACAGTGGTTGTCCGTTGACAAATTTGTTATTCGGGGTACACGAATTTATCAGGTGTCTGCCAATCTCTCACTGAGACCTTCTCCAATCCGCGCTTGGTAAGCGGTTTTTCATGAAATCGGCTATGGCAATGTTCGACGAGTGCTGCACGAGCAGTTCCCGCGGGAGAATATCCTGTAACGTCACAGCCTATCGCTCCGAGTAAGACATCAGCGAGTTGGATTAGGTCTTCACTTTTCGTGTCCCGTGCATGTGCAAGCCTTATGATTCGACTGGTCTTTGGACCAAAGGCTTTTTTATATGTGCGATTGAACAAGAATTAAGTCCTTTTGTGTCCTCAGTAGGAGTAATGGTGGCATAGACCAAGCCCGGTTAGCCGCCCAACAGCTTGGTTCTGCCGCGTTGCGCAGCGCAGCGGAGTCGCCTGCAAGCTGTGTTGGGCGGCTTTAGCGTAATGAGAATGTACCTCATCCGTCCCGGCTTAGCCACATTCCCCCCATCTACCGATTGTATCTACACGGTGACCGGTGGCGCATCAATTGCGTCGATGGCGGGCATTCTCCGCAGCCATATGAGCTGCCGAACGGCGGACGTCAGGCCAGCAACGGCGACCCCGGCAATAAAGGGGGAGGCGGAGCACGCCGCTAGCAGGCTGAGAAAACCAGCGAGCGCCAAATGGCACCCCATTTGAATGATATAGCCGGTACGCAGATGCAAGAAGACCTTGCCATGCAGACCGCGCCGCCCGGCTCGGTATCCGATAAGATTGCCAACATGGGTTGTATCCACGATCAAGAAGAGCCCCCACACGTAGCCGATGAACGCCACATGAAAACCCCTAGGAATCCAAACAAGCGCGTACGCCACAAGTGTGCTGAGGATCAGCGCAGGAATGAGGTGCTTTGGTTCAGCAATTCGCATGGCTTTGACCGTTGATCGGAGAAACGGGCTCCCCTCGATGGTGTTAACCGGGTAGCTCTGATAATGCTCAGCGTAGTGGCGCTGACGTTCCCGTTCTTGTAGGATGGTGAGTAGCCAATCGCTCCACATCAATAAGAAAGTGACAATACCTGCTGTCCATGGATGGGCTGCGACCCTTTCAACCATACAATACCCTCCTCGACTTTTCTCTGCATTGGTTAGCCGCCCAACAGCCTGCGCTTCAGCGGCGCGAGCGGAGTGAGCGTCCGGTGGAGCCGGTGTTGAGCGGACCTTTGCCATAATAAATGTAGATACTGTGGGTTAGTTTTCATGCCGCGCATAACCCAGATATTTTATCGTAGGAAATCCAGCCTCCAGATTTTCCCAAAAATCATCTTTTTTCAAGATTGTTGGGAAAGCGTTCATCCCTTGAAGCTCTTCTTTAGAAAGAAACTTGGCGTCTTTTAGAAAGTCTTCATCTGTGTCTTTGTGTTCGATACTGGGATGTTCATCCTCTGTATTGCAGTATACCCAAAACTTGCAGATGTATTTGCCTTCATCTATAAGTTCTTCAACATATGCTATTCTTTCTGCCGTGACTCTCAAATTCGTTTCTTCCCACACTTCACGTTCTACCGTGTTGAAAATACCTTCATCTCCTTCGACACCCCCACCTGGCATCACCCAAAAATCGTATCTGTTTTCTTTGTAGTGGTGCACAAGCAGAACTCTTCCTTTGCATACAACAATTCTACCAGCACTGATTCTTTGCCCAATCATTGAACTTGATCCTTCTTGAGGACAACCGGAAGGTACGTGTAGCCGATGACAGTGAAAAACCCGTCGGAGACGTCTGCGCCCGTATTCAACCCATCCGTCGCCAGCACCCGCACCTGGTATTGGTTCCCCGCTGGCAGTCCCGTCGTGTCCCACGCATACCTGGTCTCGGTCAGACCGGTCGCCAGGGCGTTCCAAGTCATACCACCGTCCGGACTGTACAGGACGGTGAACGACAGGTCGTCGCCATCCCCATCTGCGGCGCTCCAGGAGACCTCCACGACCCCATGCAGTTCCCCACCAGCCGGTGCGGTCACCGTCACTACTGGCGCATGCGTCGAAACCGTCCGCGAGGCAATCTCACTTGCGCCCGTGCCGATCACAAGGCGTGCCGTGCCGGTGATGTAGGGCACGCGAAAGACAAACGGTGCCTGGGTGACGGCAATCCCTTCCGGGGTCAGTGAAAGGTCAAAGGTGCGCTCCGCCAGCACCTGCTCGTCGGCGTCCAGATAGCGCAGCCAGTAGTCGCCCGGTGGGAGTTCATCCACCTGGGCGCCTTCCAGCACATACCAGTCCGCCAGTTCAATGTGGTCGTCCTCAAAAAGCGTCCCTGCCACCAGGATGACCTTCTCCGGCGACCCGCCCAGCGCAGTCAGGCCACCGACTGTCAACCTGCGGTCGTTCAGCAGTTTGTTGTAGTCGCCGGCGTCCACCCAGAAATCGGCATAAGCCGAGGCGCCCATAAACGAATAGACGCGATGGCTGTTATAGTCCATCAGGCGGCGCCTCTGCACCCACAGCCCATCAACGACCGCGTTGCCGATGCCGTCTCTGATGTCAGGATTGCAGAGCGGATCATACTGTTCGCAATCCCGCCAGAGTCCAAAAATGTGCCCCAACTCGTGGGCTGAGGTCTTGTAGCCCATCGGGAACATCGGATTCAACTGGGTTATGCCGACCTGCGTCGCCAGGTAAGTCAGACCATTGCAAAGGCTACACCAGGACGCAGTTGTTTTTGCAAACCACCCTGTCGGAAGGACGACGACAAAGGCGTCGGCATAAGGTCGCGAGAGGAGTAGTCGCTGGTTCAGGTCCAGAAACCAGTCCTTGCACTCCGCATAATCCAACTGACCGTCCGCGCCCTGGAAGGACGCACTATCGGCGTTAAAGGCGGTGAACATCTCCGGGTAGAACCCATTGCTGGCGACCGGAAAAGTCCCCCGCACAAAGGCGTTGCTGTCGCCAAAGTAGGTGGTGAAAGCTGACTCCGGCGTCGCGCCCCAGTCCGCCTTGACGTAGACGATGTTCAACCCCGGTGAACTCCCCGGCGGCCAGCCCGTCCCCACGACGTTGAACATAGCCTGGGCGTCATTGTTCGTCTCGTCGAACTCCACAATTGCGCCGTTATAATCCACCGTGGCGGTGATCTCGTAGGAGCCAGCCTGGGGCGTTAGTCCGTCGCCGAAAAAGTAGACCGTCTTGAGCGTCTCCGAGGCGGCAAAATGCAATGGGTAGCCCACATTGCTGTGAACGAGCGTAAAGGCGCTGTCCAGGTTAGCCGGGTCGGCCACGTAAAAGACAGGATAGTTCTGGCCATTGTACGTCAGTCGCAGGGAGACGTTCTCCACGGCGGCATTGCCGGTCTTGCCCACCACCACCTGTACAGAGGTCTCCTTGCCCTTCACCAGCGGTTGGCCGGCTACAGCCTGGATGGGTGTGAGCGACACAATCGTCAAATCTATCTGGCTGCCACCGCTGCCCTCGTCGCGCAGAAAGACATCCCGCATCTCGTTGGTGTCGCCGCTGACCAGGCGGGAGGCGTCGGATTCAAAGGCGATGAAGCGACCGCTGGCAGAGATAGCCGGGTGCTCGGAGGAGCCGTCTCCCTGCCCGCCGCCGGAGGTAATGGAGACGCGCCGCGTCTCGCCTGTCTGTCGGTCGTGCAGAAAGATGTCCCACGTGTTGTTGGTGTCGCTGGTCACCAGGTTGTTGGCAAGAGAGGCAAAAGCCACGTATCTCCCATCGTTGGAGATGGCGGGCCAACCGGAGTCGCTGTTCCCCTGCTGGCCGGCTGAGTTGACGGAGACGATGGTGGTCTCGCCGGTCTCGCGGTCGCGTAGGAAGATATCCGCGTATGCGCCGTTGGAGTCGCTGGTGACCAAGGTGGTGGCGCGTGAGGCGAAGGCCACGTAGCGCCCGTCGGCGGAGATGGACGGCGCGCCGAACTCACCGCAGTGGTTGTTCGCTTGAGCGCCGCCAGGGCCGACGGAGAGGCGCGTGGTCTGCTCCGTCTGCCGGTCGTGGACGAAGACATCGTCGTAGCCGTTCGTGTCGCCATTCACCAGGTTGGTGGCGTGCGAGACGAAGGCTACGTAGCGCCCGTCAGCGGAGATGGACGGCGCGTAGGAGCGTCCGTCCCCCTCCTGCCCCGTGGAAGAGACGGAGAGGCGCGTGGTCTGCCCTGTCTGCCGGTCGTGGACAAAGATGTCCGAATTGTTGTTGGTGTCGTCGTTGACCAAGTTATCAGCCCAGGAGAGAAAGGCGACGTAACGTCCGTCAGCGGAGATGGCGGCCTGAGCGGAGGCGTCGTTGGCTTCCTGGCCCAACGAGTTCATCGAGACGCGCGCGGTCTGCCTCGTCTGCATATCCCGGACGAAGACATCGGTTACGGTGTTCGTATCGTTGGAGACCAGGTTATCGGCATTGGATTCAAAGGCAACGTAGCGACCGTCGGCGGAGATGACGGGATGGGTGGAATCCAGATTGCCCACCACCCCGACACCAATGGGTTGGGAGACGAGGATGGTGCGACCGGTCTGGCGGTCGCGGACAAAGACATCCCATGTGCTATTGTCATCACCGCGGACCATATTCTGGGCGTAGGACTGGAAGGCGACGTAGCGTCCGTCTGCAGAGACAGAGGGGGAGCGGGATTCGGAGTCCGCCTCGCTCCCTTCCTCGGGCAGGGAAACGCGAACGGTGATGCCGATAGAGAGCGGCTTGGCTGCTGGTTGTGCCGGGCGGACCGGAGCGGTCGAGAGGACGATGGTAGCCGCGATCAGGATCGGCGAAGCCGCTGTAAATAGAAGGTATCGCTTTGTGGTGGTTTTCATTTCTTCTGACTCCTTGCTAGTATTGAAATGGGTTATAGTCTGCCACCCAGCAGTTTGCGGCTGAGCGGTAGCGCTGAAGGTGCTGTCTGTTCCTGCCGCAGGTTGGGCGGGCTTGACCACCTATTGCCAGAAGGGGAGACGAACACACAGCTGTCAAAGTTCAGGATTGCCAATATCCTCCCCTTCGCTACCCATCCCCCGCTTATCGCGATTTGGCGTGAACACGTCGCACGAAGCGCAGGTTGGACGTAGCACGGCATAGATCATCTCGTTGATGGCTTCTCCGCCAACACAATCTCAACTCGCAATCCTAACAAGAATACGTCAGACCCGTCGATGACATGAAACCCAGCGTCTTCCATTGACTCTTGTACAAAGATATGACGACAATCAACATACTGAGGAATCTTCTCATGCAACCACTCGTAAAGTCTTGTCATCGCGCCGGGCTTTCCTTTCTTGGACAATGCTACTACACAGATGCGACCGCCCCTCCGAAGCGTACGCAGGCACTCTGATAAGACAAGCGGAATCTCAGGAGTGTCAAAGAGTTCCAGAGTGAAACTGATGAAAATCCCGTCAAAAGAATCCGCGTCAAATGGCAATCGCATAGCATCGCCACACACAAGAACGACTCTCTTGGTCAGCCCTGCTTCCTCAACTCTGGATCGGGTAATGTCAGTCATCCCTTCCGAAATGTCGATGCCAAAGACCTTGCCTGAAAAGCCGACCAACTCAGCCAATGTCACGATTGAGTGGCCGGTGCCGAATCCGATCTCAAGAACTACATCCCCTTCCTTGGGGGCTAGCCTTCGAATTGCATCGTCGCGGTACCTACTCTCGAAGCCACTAGCCAGGAGGTCATACCAGTGGCTAATGCGATCATAGGTGAACTTGGCTTGTTCCTTAGAACGGGTAACCCTGCTCACTCGCATATGGTTTTGTGACATTTCTTCATCTATATTGACGGTTGCTCCACCCAACGGCTGGCGCTTCACCTGCGCTGAGCAGTGCGGCGGCGTCAGGTGCAAGCGCGGGTTGGGCGGGCCTCGAATCAGGAAGATGATTTTTCCTTGCCAAGAATTTCATCAATTCATCCTTTTCCATCACTGGATCGTACATCTCTTTTCTTACTTCTCGGCTGGTCATATCAATTCGAATGCGACGCAAAAACTCGCGGAAGTCGCGATTGATGCCAGATAACTTATTTACAGTATCCAAATCAACAACCTCTTTCACTCTTGCTGGAAGCAGTATTCTGGTTGCGTCAGGGTCATCAACGTCCAGTTGAATAACGCCGATACCAAAGGCTGTTGATAACCTCTTTAGTTCGTTCATAAAGTCGTCATCGGTGTCAACAAATGCCGCCACC
>FWPU01000597.1_pt1 | contig 116293 bp, 105 predicted proteins | sample 2228361 | NCBI WGS metagenome assembly FWPU01 (sample SAMEA103939777, study PRJEB20133) | metagenome | reverse complement strand
AATTGACCGCGGCGCGCTCGACGCCACTTCTATCGCCGAAGGCACCAAGCTTGATAATCTCGTCCACGTCGGCCACAACGTCGCCATCGGACGCCATACAGTGATTGCCGCGCAGACGGGCATCTCCGGTAGCAGCCGGGTGGGCTCGGACGTCGTCATCGGCGGGCAGGTGGGCATCGCTGACCACTGCACGCTCGAAGATGGCTGCGTGGCCGGAGCGCAGGCCGGCATTCCCACCGGCAAGACCATCCGCACCAGGCAGACCGTGTGGGGGACGCCGGCGCGTCCGCTTGAAAAATTCAAAGCGCAGTACGCCTGGTTCGCGCGCCTGCCCGAGCTGGCAGAGCGCATCAAAAAACTCGAGCAGCAGCGGTAGAATGCATCTGTGGCTACCGTCGTCGTTGGCGGACACACCCGCAACATCGGCAAGACCGCCCTGGTCGTGGACCTGATCCGCGCCTTTCCCGAGGCGCGCTGGACGGCGCTGAAAATTACGCAGTACGGCCACGGCCTCTGCTCGATCAATGGCGCTGCCTGCGGCTGCGCGCCGCACGAGCACCCCTTCTCGCTCGACGAAGAATTCGACCGCAGTGGCCGTACGGACACTTCCCGGTTTCTGGCAGCAGGGGCTGTGCGTTCCTGGTGGCTGCGCACCAAACAGGGCCAGCTGGCCGCTGCAATGCCGCTGCTGCGCGAAGCCCTGGCCGGTGCGGCGAACGCCATCGTGGAAAGCAACTCGCTGCTTCAGTTCATCAAGCCGGACTTGTATCTGGTGGTGCTCGACCCGCGTGCCGCGGATTTCAAGGATTCGCTGAAACGCGTGCTTGACCGCGCTGACGCCCTGGTGCTGCGCGCCCCGCTCAGCGGCGCGGCATGGGTCGGCGTGCCGGGTCGGTTGCTGGAAGGGAAGCCGCGATTCCATCAGCCTGCGGGCACCGCGCTTCCCGAGGCGCTGGAAGTCTACGTTCGATCTCGGCTGTTTGCATTTCGGCAGTTTTCTTAACCACTTGGCGACATTTTTGGTGTTGACCGGCAGAAAATTGACTAGAATAGTCTTTTCACGGGGCGTATCTTTCTGATTCTGGGGGCAGATGGACAGGTTGACCAGCACTCGCCGGCCCGGCGCACCTGCCTGCAAGTCCCCCCATCACACTATGTATCGCAGCGCTCGCTGGCGTCACCGTCGAACGCGCGCGACGATGGAGTACGAGCACGGCTGATGGCACACGGAACTCAAATCGGATTTGAAGCCGCGCAGCCGCCGGCGGCCCCTTCGCTCGAGGCGCGGCTGACCGAAGCGATCGATCGCAGCGTTGAACACTTGCTTTCGCTGCAGGCCGCCGAAGGCTACTGGCACGGGGAACTCGAAGCCGATACCACGCTCGAGTCCGACTATGTTTTCTACCTGCACCTGCTGGGCAAAGCCGAGCCCGGCCGCATCGCCAAGCTCGCGAACTACGTCCGCCAGCGTCAGTTGCCCGACGGCGGCTGGAACATCTACCACGGCGGGCCGGCCGAGGTGAACGCCACGGTCAAAGCGTATGTCGCACTGCGCCTGGCCGGCGACCCGGCCGATGCTCCGCACATGCGGCACGCAGCCCAACGCGTCCGCGAGCTCGGGGGCCTGGAGCGGACGAATTCGTTCACCCGTTTTTATCTGGCGCTGGCCGGGGTCGTGGACTGGGAAAAGGTCCCTGCCATCCCGCCGGAGCTGATGCTGGTGCCCGACTGGTTCTACTTGAATATCTACGAGATGTCGTCGTGGACGCGTGCCATCGTGGTGCCTCTGATGATCCTGTACGCGCACAAGCCGGAATGGAAACTGCCCGCCGGCCTCCGCGTGGACGAGCTCTACCGCGATCCGGCGCGGCGTATCCCCGCGTTCGCCTGGGACAGCGAACTGTTCACCTGGCGCAACGTCTTCCTGGCGGCTGATCGCGTTTTCAAGTTTTACGAGCGGCTGCCGTGGAAGCCGCTGCGCCGCCGCGCCCTGCGCGAAGCGGAACGCTGGATGCTCGAGCATCTGGAGCGCAGCGACGGGCTCGGCGCCATCTACCCGGCCATGATGAACTCCATCTTCGCGCTGCTGGCACTGGGCCGCGGCGCCGACGACCCGCTCACCGCCCGTGAAGTCCGTCAGATGGCCCGGTTCGAAATTGAAGAGGCAGACACGATTCGTGTCCAACCCTGCCTTTCTCCGGTGTGGGACACCTGCATCGCCATGGTCGCACTGGAAGAAGCCGGACTGCCGCCGAACCATCCCGCGCTGGTCAAAGCCGCCGGCTGGCTGCTTGACAATCAGATTTTCGGTCCGGGTGACTGGCAGAAAAAGTGCGACGGACGGCCCGGCGGCTGGGCCTTTGAATTCCGGAATGAATTCTACCCCGATGTGGACGACACGGCTTTCGTCCTGATGGCGCTTCAGCGCGTGGACTATCCCGACCGCGCTCGCCTGGAGCACTCCATCCGCCGCGGCATCGCCTGGCTGCTCAGCATGCAGAACCGCGACGGTGGCTGGGCCGCGTTTGACAAGGACAACGACTGCTGGGTCCTGACCCGCGTCCCTTTCGCCGACCACAACGCCATGATTGACCCTTCTACCGCCGACCTGACCGCGCGGGTCATCGAATGCCTGGGTCGCTTCGGCTGGCCGGCGGATCATCCTGTCATCCAGCGGGCACTGGCCTTTTTGCGGCGCGACCAGACCGGCGACGGGGCTTGGTACGGCCGCTGGGGTGTGAACTATATCTATGGCACCAGCGGCGTTCTTCGGGCGCTCGAACCGCTCGGACTGGCGGCGCGGGAATTTGCCCGGCGAGCGGTGGAATGGCTGCGCCGGGTGCAGAATCCGGACGGCGGCTTTGGTGAATCCCTTGCTTCCTATGACGACCCCTCGCTGAAAGGGCAGGGCGTGAGCACGCCTTCCCAGACGGCCTGGGGATTGATCGGCTTGCTGGCCGCGGGCGCTCCGGAGCCTGAGGCGCGGTGCAGCGACCCGGCTGTGGCTCGTGCCATCCAATACTTGCTCGAACATCAGAAGCCCGACGGCTCCTGGGACGAGGCCGAATTTACGGGCACAGGCTTTCCGCGCGTGTTTTATCTCAAATACCACCTCTACCGAAACTACTTTCCGCTGTACGCGCTGGCGCGCTACCGGAATCTGCTCCCCGCTGGACGGAACCGGGCCGACACCGGAGCAGGCGATTTCCGCGCTGTGGAACTGCGGCCCGAGGAGTTCGACCGCCGCAACGCCAACCGGGTGAGGGCATGAGATTTCCCCTGCGCATGACCGCCAAGATGACCGGCTACATCGTCGGTAAGCGCCTGCGCGGCGTGGAAAAATTTCCGCTGGTGCTGATGCTCGAGCCGCTGCACGCCTGCAACCTGACCTGCACCGGCTGCGGCCGCATCCGCGAATACAAGCAGACGATTGACGAACTGCTGACCGTCGAACAGTGCCTGGCGGCTTCCGACGAATGCGGCGCTCCGGTAGTTTCCATCTGTGGCGGCGAACCGCTGATCTATCCGGAAATCGGCCGGCTGGTGCGTGAGCTGCTCGACCGCGGCCGCCATATCTACCTGTGCACCAACGGCATGTTCATCCGCAAGCGCCTGCCGGAGCTGGTGCCTTCGCCGGCTCTGTTCCTGAACGTACATCTGGACGGCATGGAGCGCACGCACGATTTGTGCGTCGAGCGCGACGGCGTCTTCCGCGAAGCCATCGAGGGGATTCAGGCCGCCAAGGCCGTCGGTTTTCAGGTCACCTCAAACACCACCATTTACAAAGAGACCGACCTGAACGAAATCGCCGAGCTGTTTGAATACTTGCAGCAGTTCGGCGTGGACGGGCACATGATTTCGCCAGCCTATTCCTACGCCGCGGTGATGACGAAAGACATCTTCATGTCCCGCGAGGAAATCCGCGACAAGTTCCGACAAGCCTGCGCGCTGCTCGAAGAATACACCCTGATGACCTCGCCGATTTACCTCGAGTACCTGCGCGGTGAACGCGAGCTGATGTGCACGGCGTGGGGCAATCCCACGTACAACCCGCGCGGTTGGAAAGGGCCGTGCTACCTGATTACCGACGCACACCACAATTCCTTCCGCGAATTCATCAAGAATACGCCGTGGGAAAAATACGGCCGCGGGCGCGACCCGCGCTGCGAAGACTGCATGGTGCACGTGGGCTACGAAGCTTCGGCCGTGCTCGGCGGTCATCGCAAGCTCGGTGACAACTGGAAGCTGCTGAAATGGCAGATGACCGGCGGCAACGGCCGCTCGCGCCGCAACGGCCACGGCGCTAACGGGCGCCGCCGCTCCAGCCCCTCGCCCGCGCCCGCGCGCGAAGCATACGACGCGGAATCAGGAGCGTTTCGCATCCTATGACCACAGTGACCGGCAGCCGAACCATCCTGGTCACGGGCGCGACCGGATTTCTGGGCAGCCATGTCGCGCGGCAGCTCGTCGAACGCGGCGAGCACGTGCGAGCGCTGGTGCGCACCTCAAGCGTCCGTCGCGCCCTTGAAGGGCTGCCCGTGGAATACGCTTTCGGGGACTTGCGCGACTGCACTTCTTTGCGCGAAGCGCTGCGGGGAGTGACGCGCGTCTTTCACCTCGCCGCCGACTATCGCCTGTGGGCGCGCAAGCCGCGCGAGATTTACGAGTCGAACGTCACCGGCACCCGCAATCTGCTGAAAGCCGCGGCCGAAGCCGGCGTCGTGCGATTTGTGCACACCTCGAGTGTGGCCACAATTGCCGTGCCGCGCGAAGGCACACTGCCGAACGAAGCCACGCAAACCCGACTCGAAGAAATGATCGGGCACTACAAGCGCTCGAAGTGGCTGGCCGAGCAGGAGGCCTTTGCCGCGGCCGGTCGCGGCCTCCCGGTCGTGGTCGTCAACCCCACCACGCCGGTGGGCCCGGGCGACTGGAAACCAACTCCGACCGGACGGATCATTCTGGATTTCCTGCGCGGGCGCCTGCCGGCCTATGTCGACACCGGTTTGAACCTGGTGCCGGTGGAAGACGCTGCCGCCGGACATCTGCTGGCCGCCGACCGTGGCCGCGTGGGTGAGCGATACATCCTCGGCGGGCAGAATCTGACGCTGCGCGAGATTCTCGCTGTGCTGGCGCGCGTCGCGGGCCGCCCGGCCCCGCGCCTCCGTCTCCCGCACTGGATGGCCCTGCTTGCGGCTCTTGGGGAGGCCGGAGTTGCGCGCGCCATGGACCGGGAGCCTCGCGTGCCGCTTGAAGGCGTGCGCATGGCTCGCCACAAAATGTTTGTGGACGACTCCAAAGCGCGGCACGAATTGAACTTTGTGCCCGGCTCAGTGGAAAGAGCGCTCGAACGTGCGGTTCGCTGGTACGAAGCGAACGGCTATGTCGCCCGCACCTCCGCGCAGGCGGTCGGGCGCACGCGCGCTGCCGCCGCGTGAGTTCGCTGGTGCCTGGCCGGTTGAGGCCGGATATCGTCTGGAAGTGTGAAGTGAAGATTCTGGTCACATTCGCACTGGAACGCGAGTTCGCACCGTGGCGCTCGCTGCGGGAATTTCGCCCGCAGGGCGAAGTGTCGGCGCCCGGCCCGCCGAAGCTGTTTGTCGCCAAGATCGGCGGCGCGGCGGTGTGCGTAGCCATCACCGGGATGGGCCAGGCGGCCGCCGCGCGCGCGATGCCGTCGCTGCTTGCGGACCGGCCGGACGCCTGCATCAGTTCGGGTCTTGCCGGCGGGCTGCGGCCGCAATATCAGGCAGGCGACGTGTTGCTGGCGCGTGCTGTACGCGCCCTCGGGGGCGAACAGAAGCTGGCGGGTGACTCCGCGCTGCTGTCAGCTTCGCGCTTTACGAGCTGCCGCATTGCGGACCTGTTTCTGACCTCGGCGATGGTTATCGGCGCGGCGTGGGAAAAGCGCCGCCTGGGCCGCATCGCAGACGCCGTGGAAATGGAAAGCTTGGCCGTGCTGAGCGCCGCGCGGGAGCAAGGAATTCCTGCGCTGGCCATCCGCGCGATTGCCGACACTTGCGACGAGGATCTGCCCTACGATTTCGGCCGCTTCCTGGACGGGTCCGGCCAGCCAAAGCTTTCCCGGGCGCTGGCCGAAATCGCGCGGCGGCCGTTGCGCCTGCCGGCGCTGCTGCGGCTCGACCGGCGCAGCCGGCGTGCCGCCGAATCGCTGTGCCGGTTCTTGGACGACTACGTTCAGCTGCTCCCGCACCTGCTGGCACGCGAAGAACAGACTTTTGAAGAGGTGGCCGCCACGTGAGTCACACCGGCCTTCAAGTTGAAGCCCCCGTCCCTCACCGGCGCCCACTGCGTATGATGCGCGCCGGTGTCTATCGCGCACCGGGGCGCGTCGCGGTGGAAGAAGTGCCGGTGCCGGAAATCGCTGCCGGCGAAGTGCTGATCCGCGTTGCTGTTTGCGGCGTCTGCGGCACCGATGTGAAAAAAATTCAGCAGGGTTTTATCCGCCCCCCGCAGATCTTCGGTCACGAAATTTCCGGGACCATCGTGGAAGTCGGACGCGGAGTCTCTCGCTGGCACCCGGGCGACCGAGTGGTCAGCTTCCACCATATTCCCTGCGGCGCCTGCTTTTACTGCGAGCGTAAGCTGTTTTCGCAGTGCCCGATGTACAAGAGAGTCGGCGTGACTGCCGGTTTTGACCCCAACGGCGGCGGCTTCGCAGAGTTCGTGCGCGTGATGCCCTGGGTGGCCGAGCGCGGCATAGTGGCCATCCCAGACGGTGTCAGCTTCGAAGAGGCCACCTGGGTGGAGCCGGTCAACACCTGTCTGAAAGCCATCGAAAAAGCGCGCATCGCTGCCGGGGAGACAGTTTTGGTCATCGGGCAAGGCCCCATCGGCCTGCTGCTGCTGTTACTCGCTCGAATGAAGGGTGCTGCCGTTTTGACTACAGACCCGATTGCCGGACGCCGTGCCCGGAGCGTACAGTTGGGTGCGCAGGCGGCACTGGACCCGGCTGCGGGGGGCATCCTTGAGCAGGTGCGCGAAGCAACCGGCGACCGCGGTGCCGATGCCGTCTTGCTTGCCGTGCCGAACCCGGCGCTGGTGAGCGAAGCGCTCGGACTGGCGCGTCCCGGCGGCCGCGTGCTGCTGTTTGCTCACAACGACCCGCAGATGGAAATTACCTTTTCGGCCGCGGCGGTGGGAGTGGAGGAGAAGGAGATTCTCGGCAGTTACAGCGCCGACGTAGATCGGCAGGAAGAATCGGCGCGCATGGTGTTCGAGCGCCGGCTCCCATTGCGCGAGTTGATTACGGATCGTTTTCCGCTGGAGCAGATCGAACAGGCCCTGGCTCTGGCTGCCCGCCCGGCGGGCGATTCTTTGAAAGTGGTGATCACGCCTTGATGAATATGGAGAGAAACGGACATATGACCGCGGCCGTGCTCTACGGCCGCGAGAATCTGAAGATTGAAAAGATCGCCATTCCGGCCCTGGCCGAAGATGAAGTACTGGTGCGCGTCAAGGTGGCGCTGACCTGCGGCACCGACCTGAAAGTGTGGAAGCAGGGTTCGCATCCGCGGATGATTACGCCCCCGGCCGTGTTCGGGCACGAACTGGCTGGCGTGGTTGAGGTGGTCGGCTCGGGGTTGAACGGAGGGCTGCGGCCAGGCATGCGCGTGGTGCCGTCGAATTCGGCCCCCTGCCGCGTGTGCCTGTACTGCCGCAAGGGCCGCGAGAATCTGTGCGAAGACCTGCTGTTCAACAACGGAGCCTATGCGGAATACATCCGCATCCCGGGCCGCATCGCGCGCGAAAATCTACTGGAGATTCCCGATGGCGTCAGCTTTCACGACGCGGCGATGATTGAGCCGCTGGCCTGCGTGCTGCGCGGCATCGAAGAGACCGGCATCCAGCCTGGCGACACGACCGTGATTATCGGCTGCGGGCCAATCGGGTTGAAGTTTATCCGCGTGCTGTCGAGCCGCGGCGTCAACGTCATCGCCCTGGGCAAACGGGCCAGCCAGATTCGCGCCGCCGAGCGGCTGGGCGCGCGCGCCGCCTTCGATGTTTCGCAAACCGAAAATGTGATTGCGCGCGTGCGTGAGCTCACCGACGGCGCCCGCGGCGCTGATGCCGTGGTCGAAGCGGTGGGTTCCCCGCTCACCTGGCAATGGGCCGTGCAGATGGTCCGCCGCGGCGGCACCGTGAATCTGTTCGGCGGCTGCCCGGCCGGCTCGAAGGTGGAATTCGACCCCGGCGCGCTGCACTATTCGGAAATTACGCTGAAGTCGAGCTTCCACCACACGCCGCGGCACATCCGCGAAGCGCTCGACGCCGTGGCGCGCGGTGAAATTCGCGCCAGCGACCTGCTGACCGGCGAAATTCCCCTTGCCGAATTGCCGGCGATGTTTGAGCACATGAAGCACCGCAACGGCGAGCTGAAGACGGCCGTGATTCCCTAGCGGCTGGCCGGGTGGCGCACGGTTTCGGGCCGGAGCCGCCGGCGGTCGCGGGCGATTCCGCATGCGCACGCGCCGCGTTCTCCCGTATCATTCCCTTACGCGATTGAGGTGTCTGCTCCGCGCATGAGCCTTGCCGTCGAACTCGAAATCGCACGCAACCTGCCGCGCGACGGCTGTGCGGTGGCAGAGGCCGAACTGTACACGCGCTGGCTCGCCAGGCATCATTACGAGAACTTTAATGTCGTCTCCTGGCTTCTGCCGAAGCGGCTGCATCAGCATTTCTACAATATTTACGCCTACTGCCGCTGGGCTGATGACTTGGGCGACGAAGTTCCGGACGCGCAGCGCGCGCTCGCGCTGTTGGACGAATGGGAATCGGGACTGCGTGCCTGTTACGCCGGCACGCCGCGGCATCCCGTCTTTGTGGCGCTGCGCGGCACCGTCCAGAAGTTTGATATCCCCATCGAGCCGTTTGCCGATCTGCTGAAAGCCTTCCGGCAGGACCAGACCACGAACCGCTATCCGACGTGGGATGAGCTGTACGGTTACTGCCGCTACTCGGCGAATCCGGTCGGGCGGCTGGTGCTGTATCTGTGCGGCTACCGCGACGCGGAGCGGCAGCAGCTGTCCGATGCTACCTGTACCGCACTGCAACTGGCGAATTTCTGGCAGGACGTTTCGCGCGACCTGGACAAGGGCCGCATCTACATCCCGCTCGAATCGCTGGCGGCGCATGGTTTGACCGAAGCGGACATCGTCGCGCGGCGGTTCGACGCCCGCTACGTGGCGCTGATGAAACACCTGATCGCGCGCACGCGCGAATTGTTCAACCGCGGCCGGCCGCTGGCTGCTGCCGTCGCACCCGAGCTGCGCGTGGATATCGAGCTGTTCACGCGCGGCGGCGAAGCCGTGCTCGATGCCATCGAGCGCACCGGCTACAACACGCTCGAACATCGCCCAGTCATCAGCCGCGGCACGCAGGCGCGGCTGCTCGGCCGCGCCCTGGTGTCGCGCCTGCTCGCGCCGGTGCTTTCCGGCCAGCCGTCGGACGAAGCCAAACAAGTGTTGGTGTCGGCTGGTAGTCAAGTTGCACCGGCCGGGCGCGCGCCCGCACCTGAAATGGAAGCCTCGTACGCCTACTGCAAACGCTTGGCGCGGCTGGCGCGGACAAATTTCTACTTCGCATTCTTTCTGCTGCCCCCGGATAAGCGCCGGGCATTTCACGCCCTGTACGCGTTTATGCGCCGGGCGGACGATATTGCCGACGAACCCGGTAGCCCCGAACAAAAACTGGCGAAGCTGCGCGCGCTCCGCTCGGCACTGGACAGCTCGTTGCAAGGCGAAGGCGCTGACGACCCGGTGCTGCCGGCGCTGGCCGACACGCTGCGCCGCTACGCCATCCCGCCGCGGCTGCTGCACGATTTGCTGGCCGGTGCGGAAATGGATCTGAGGGCGGACTGCTACGCCCGGTTCGAGGATTTGCGCGAATACTGCTACCGCGTGGCCGGCACCGTCGGCCTCTGCTGCCTGCACGTCTTCGGCTTTTCAGATGCCCGCGCCTTGGAACTGGCCGAGAAGCTTGGCCTCGCGTTTCAGTTGACGAACATCCTCCGCGATCTGCGTGAAGACCTGGAACGCGGCCGCATCTATCTTCCCCGCGAGGACCTCGAACGGTTTGGCTTCGGCCCTGCGGACCTGGCAAAGCAGGAAGCGACGCCGGCGTTCGCTGCACTGATGCGCTTTGAAGCCGAGCGCGCCTGGAAATATTACCAGGAGGGCGCGCAACTGCTGACGCTCGTCTCCCCGGACAGCGGTGCGGCGCTCTGGACGCTGGTGCGCATCTACAGCCGGCTGCTGGAGCGCATCGAAGATCGTGGCTACAACGTCTTCTCCGGGCCGCGCGTGAGCGTGCCGCACACGGAGAAGCTGTGGATTCTGGCGCGAGCCTGGCTCGGCGCATGGCGCAAAGGGAGCTTGATTGAAAAGCGTGATCGTGATCGGCGGCGGTCTGGCGGGGCTGTCCTCGGGCGTCGCGCTGGCTGAGGCGGGATTCCGCGTCCGCATCTTCGAGCGTCGGCCGCACCTGGGCGGGCGCGCTACCTCTTACGACCTTCCTGACGGCAGCCACGTGGACAACTGCCAGCACGTCACGCTGGGCTGCTGCACCAACCTTGAAGATTTTTACCGCCGCACCGGCGCGGCAGAGAAGATTCGCTGGTTCGATAGGCTCTACTTCCTTGACCGCAAGGGCCGGCGCAGCTTGATTAAAGCCTCACTGCTGCCGGCGCCCTTTCATCTGGCCCCTTCGTTTTCGTTGTTCCCGTCGCTCACCTGGACCGACAAGCAGGCCATTGCCCGCGCCATGCTGTGGATTGCGCGCCACGGTGGCCCGCCGCCGGAGGCTGCCGGCACGACTATGCTCGACTGGCTGCGCCGCCACCGCCAGACCGAAAATGCTATCGAGCGGTTCTGGGCCGTTGTACTGGTCAGCGCGCTGAACGAAGAGCTCGCCCGGGCCGATGCGCGCTATGGCACCGACGTCTTCTGGAAAGCGTTTCTTGCGAATCGGAAAGGCTTTCGTATAGGCGTGCCGGCTGTGCCCTTGGCGGAGCTGTACGCTGGCTGCCGCCGCGCGGTTGAACAGCGGGGCGGGGAAGTGCGCAGCCGCGCTGCCGTCCGCAGTCTGCGGGTTGTGGATGGAGCGGTCGCCGCCGTGCGCTTCGACCATGATGAAGAAGCGTCGGCAGACTTCTACGTCGCGGCCGTGCCCCACGATGTGCTCCTGGCTCTGCTTCCACAGGAGCTGACCGGCCGCCTGCCGGAGCTGCTGCAATTGCGGCAGCTCGCGGTGTCTCCCATCACCGGTGTGCACTTCGTCTATGACCGGCCCGTGATGCGCGAGCCTTTCCTGACGCTGCTCGGCCGCACCGTGCAGTGGATTTTTAACAAGACCTTGATTTTCGCGGGCAAGGAACGAGCGCTGCCCAATGGCGCGCAATACCTTCAGCTCGTCATCAGCGCCTCCTACCAGCTGCTCGAGCGTTCGCGGCAGGAAATCGTTGACCTTTGCCGCGCGGAGCTGGCCGAAGCCCTGCCGGCTGCGCGCGAAGCTCGACTCGTGAAAGCCACGGTGGTGAAAGAAACCGCTGCGACGTTTTCTCCTGCGCCGCAGGCAGACCGGTTGCGGCCCGGACCACAAATCGGCGTCCCCAATCTTTTTTTGGCCGGAGACTGGACAGCAACCGGCTGGCCGGGCACAATGGAGGGCGCCGTCCGCAGCGGCTATCGTGCCGCCGAAGCCATTTTGGCCCTGTGCGGTGCACCGCGACATCTGCTACAACCCGACTTGCCGGCTGACGGCTTGGCACCGTTCCTTTCGCGCAAGCATCGCTGAAAATTCAGGAAGGAGAAATCATGCGTGGAGTCAGAGTGCTGGTGGGCACAAAGAAGGGTGCATTCATCCTCACTGCGGACGCCAACCGGAAAAAATGGAAGATCAGCGGACCCCATTTCGGTGGCTGGGAGATTTATCACATGAAGGGATCCCCGGCCGACCCGAACCGGATTTACGTCTCGCAGACGAGCGCCTGGTTCGGCCAGATCATTCAGCGCTCCGACGATGGCGGCAAGACTTGGAGCACGCCGGGCGGCGAAAAGATTCCTGGTCCCTACGACCCTCCCGCCGGCCGAAGCAATCTATTCGCTTACGACACATCTGCCGAGTCGGGGAAGCCGCTGACCACGCATCAGTGGTACGACGGCACGCAGCATCCGTGGGAGTTCAAGCGCGTCTGGCACCTGGAGCCCTCGCACGACGATCCGGACACGGTGTATGCGGGTGTGGAAGACGCGGCGTTGTTCCGCACTACCGATGGCGGGCGGACGTGGCACGAGCTGGCCGGCCTGCGCGGTCACGGCACCGGGCCGCAGTGGCAGCCGGGCGCCGGCGGCATGTGTCTGCACACCATTCTGCTGGCTCCGGGGAATCCACGGCGAATGTACGTCGCCATCTCCGCCGCCGGCGCTTTTCGCTCCGACGATGACGGCAGGACCTGGCAGCCCATCACCCGCGGACTCAGGTCCACATTTTTGCCCGACCCGGATGCCGAAATCGGTCACTGCGTCCATCGCATCGCCCTGCACCGCTCCCGCCCGGAAGTGCTGTTCATGCAGAAGCACTGGGATGTGATGCGTTCGGATAATGCCGGCGAATCCTGGTATGAGGTCAGCGGTAATCTGCCGAGCGACTTCGGCTTTCCCATCGAAGTCCATGCCCACGAGCCAGAAACCATCTACGTGGTGCCCATCAAGAGCGATTCCGAACATTACCCGCCCGATGGCAAGCTGCGTGTCTATCGCAGCCGCACCGGCGGCAACGAGTGGGAGCCACTGACGAAAGGGCTGCCGCAGCGCAACTGTTACGTCAACGTGCTGCGCGACGCGATGGCCGTGGACCAGCTCAATCCCTGCGGCGTTTACTTCGGCACCACCGGCGGGCAGGTGTACGCTTCGGCCGACGCTGGGGATCGCTGGCAGGCCATCGCGCCGAATCTTCCGGCGGTCTTGTCGGTCGAGGTCCAGACGCTGCCGTGATTCGCGTCGTGCTGCCGCACCATCTGCGCGTGCTCGCCAACACCGGCCCCGAGGTGGAGCTGGTGTGTTCAGCGCCGGTGACGCTGGCGGCAGTTCTCGATGCGCTCGAGGCCCGGTATCCGATGCTTCGCGGGACCATCCGTGACCACGTCACTCAGCAGCGCCGGCCCTTCCTGCGTGTCTTTGCCTGTGAGGAAGACCTTTCCCACCAGCCGCCGGACGCGCTGCTGCCCGACGCAGTCGCCTCAGGCGCCGAGCCCCTGCTAATCATCGGTGCCATCGCCGGCGGCTAGCCGGTTTGCGCAGAGAGTTGCAGCCTGCCGCTCCGGCGTGGGCGGCCGGCCCCGGTTGCATTTTCACAACCATGCGCTTTTTTGCTGGTGCCGGCGGCGAATCGGGTTATCATGGAGTTCCCCCCTTGGAGGACTTTCCCCATGGATCGCAAGTACAGACAGCGGGGCTACCAGGACTACGAAAAACCGGAACAGGAAAAGAAAAAGGACCAGCGGCCCGCTCAGGGCCATCCGCGCAAAGATCATTTGGGGCCGCGCACGCCGCGCATGGTCGGGACCGTGGTCCGCGCCCGTTGTGCCAACTGCGGCCACGTGCTGGCTCCCGGCTTCGACGTGAGCGGCCAGTGCCCGCGCTGCGGCTTCGAATTGCACTCCTGCAAGCAGTGCGTGCACTTCGACACCGGTGCGCGTTTTGAGTGCACCCAGCCCATCCCTGAGCGTATTTCCAAAAAAGACGCGCGAAACGAATGCACCTTCTTCGAGTTCCGCATGACCGTGGAAAAAGACACCGCGCCGGCTTCGGCCGGACCGTCGGTATCCAACCTGACAAGGCTGTCCCCGCATGACGCGCGCAAAGCGTTCGAAGATTTGTTCAAGAAGTGACTTCCGCCGGCCGCCGACACTGCGCGGTCTTGCCCGACCACTGCTCCTGACGCCCCACATCTGAAGGCCCGGGCTACGCCGGCGTGAACCTTAGTGCGGCGGATTGGGGAACAGGGTCGGCTCCTGTGCAGGTTCGCTGGCGATCTTTTCCAGTTGCGGGTAGTGGTGCCGCAGCGGCTCCGGCACTTTCACTTTTTCTCCCGTCAGCAGGTGAATCAACTGCAGCGCGTTCACCACCGCTTTTCCCTGAAAGTGATTGTTGGTAATAACGAAGCACGTGCCGGCGCGCTCGCGCACCTTGCGGATACGTTCGGCCCAGGGCTCCAGCTCCTCCTCGCTGTACAGGTAGTTGTAGCGTTCTTCGGGCGGCACTGTAAGGTCGTCGCTGAACCAGGAATCATACCGCCGCCCGTGGAGCCGCACATAGCCCACCGCAGCCGTAACGCGCTGCGAAGGCTTCATCGAGCGGCCGATTACCGGCTGGTCGAGATTGCAGAAGCCCACGCCCCGCTGGTGCAGCATTTCGTAAAACGCCTTGTCGTTCCAGCTCGAGTGGCGCACCTCGACCACCAGCGGGTAGTCCGCGAAGCGCTCGAGCAGTTTTTCCAGGTACTCGCGGTTCTCTTCCGTGTTGTGAAACGAAAATGGAAACTGCAGCAGCACCGCACCCAGCCGGCCCGCCTCGCGCAGCATGTCAAAGCCTCCGCGCACGGTCTTTTCGTCCTCGGCCGAGGTGGCAGCCATCTCGTGCGTGAACCGCTGCCACATCTTCGCCGTGAAGCGGAAGTTCGGATTGGTCTTTACCATCTCGACCCACTGCCAGGCCAGTGCCGGGCGCACCGGCTGATAGAAAGAAGTGTTGATTTCAATCGTATCGAAGAACTCCGCTAGGTAGGCCGCTTCATGAAAATCGCGCGACTTGCGCGCGGGATAGACGATGCCTGCCCAGTCTGCATACGACCACCCGGCCGGGCCGACCAGCACGCGGTGCGCAGCGGAATTTTCTTTTCCGGCGGAGACTGCCATACACAGATGCCCCGTTCCGTTCGCTATTGTGCGGTGTCCGGACAGCCAAAGGCAATGACTCTCCGGCAATGCCAGCCGAAAGGTCCGCGGTGCGCTGCCGCAACTTGCGTTGCAAGCCCGCGGTCAAGTTGCTATTCTGAACCGCTGCGATTTCGGAGGAGTCAAAGGCAATCCGCCCCTGTTATCTCCCCGCGAGAGGTGACCCATGCACATCTCGGTCAGCTACAAAGATTTGGAGCACCGTGAACCCGTCGAACACGAAATCGCGCGGCACCGGTCGAAGCTCGCCAGGTTGCTGAAGCGGTATTCTCCCGACCTCGTACAGCTCCACGGGGGGTTTGAAAAACATCCCCGGCGGGTGCTGTATGAGTTTTCACTGAACCTCTCGCTTCCCACCGGCACGCTCCATGCCACCGGCGAAGGGCCGGATGTGCGCTCCAGCGTCAAGGAAGCCTTCGCCGAACTCGAGCGGCAGGTCAAGAAACATCAGGCCAAAGTTCGCCGCGAGCATGATTGGAAGCGCAAACGCGGCCGCAGTGTTGCCATTGCTTGAGTCTTTCTACCCGCGTTGCAACGTTTGCGCAACCGGCTGCACAGCAGGCCGCGGCAACGCACCGGCCCGAGCCGGTCCACGAAAAGGACCCGGCACGCGCCAAGTTGCCGGTTGGTAGCGCGAACGTTAGAATGAGTTGCCTCCACAGGGGCGTAGCTCAGCGGTAGAGCAGCGGCCTTTTAAGCCGAAGGTCGTGGGTTCGATCCCCACCGCCCCTACCAGCGAGTCCACTGTCTGGCAGTTGGAACACGCCGCAAATCCTTGGGCCAAGCTGCACGCGTGCTGACAACGGGGAGACCTGTACTGGAGCTATTCGTGCGGGGCGGTGGGGTCGATCGCAGCTTCCAGGCAGAGGCGCTGCGCAGGCATGAAGCCTTCGCGGCGAAAGAAAGCCAGCAGGTCGAAGTCGTCCCAGGCAACTTCGGTACGCAGTGTGCCGATCCCCAGCGCGCCCAGGTTTAATCGCAACTGCCGCATCAGCGCGCGACCCACGTGGCGGCCGCGGAACGACGGTTCCACGCTGATGGCGTCAATCGAAGCCGAAGGCTCCATCACCCCGAATTCGCCATAGTAAAGTGAAGCAATCAGAAAGCCTGCCACGCGGCCTTCGAGTTCCGCAACGAGTGAAATTTGCAGGGCGGCTTGGCGCACGGCGCGTTCGATCATCATTTCGAAATAACGCGGCCGGCGCCGGCCGGTGGCGGCCGCGTCTATACGCACAACTGCCTCGAGATCGCTTTCCTGCATCGCACGCACAACAATCGCGTCGGTTTCGAGCGTTCCTGGTTCCAACTCGCGTTCGGGTTTCATGTTCGTTCTCCCTTCCGGCATCAGCCGCCGCCCAAAAATTGCCCGCCGTCCACACGCAGGATTTGGCCGGTAATTTTGTCCGCACCCGGCCCGCACAGAAACCGCACCGCGGCAGCCACGTCTTCCGGCTCGAGGAGTTCACCGAGCAGGCTTTCCTCCAACGCCGTCCGGCGAATGTCTTCGGGGACGGCTTCGGTCAGCGGCGTGCGCACCCAGCCCGGCTCGACCACGTTCACAAGGATCTTGAACCGCGCCACTTCGCGCGCCACCGTCTTTGCCAGTCCGAGCAGGCCGGCCTTGCTCGCCGAATATGCGGAGGTGCCAAATTTTCCGCGCGAGCCGTTGATCGAGCCAATCAGCACGATGCGCCCGCCTGGGCCCTTACGCATCAGCGGCACTGCATGGCGCAGCAAAAGAAACGCGCCACGCAGGTTCACGGCCTGGATGGCGTCCCAGTCTTCCAAGGAAAGTTTCCAGACGACCGCGTCGCGCGAAATGCCCGCCGCGTAAATGGCGTGGTCCAGCCGCTGGTGACGCTCGAAGACTTCTGCGAGGGCCGCGCGCATGGAATCATCCTCGCGGACATCGCAGCGAATCCAGGGCAGGGTTTTGTCGGCGGGGGCGTGCAAGTCGAGCGAGAAGACTGTTGCACCGGCCTCGCGCAGCGCCGCGAGGATGGCGCTCCCGATGCCGCCCGACCCGCCGGTGACTACGGCTAGCTGACCGGCCAGCTCCCCGGCGCGCGTCATGCCGCCGCCCCAGCGCGCTGCGCCAGCACGCGGTGCCGGTACGCGCCCCATAGCGCCGCACCCAGCGCGCCCGCAAAAATTGAATGCGGATGCGTCAGAATTTTCAACTGTAGATTCTCCTTGGCCATGGTCTCCTGCATGGCCCGCGCCAGACCGACATCAGCGGCCAAGCCGCCGGTCAGCGCAACACTGCCAGTGGCGCCGATCGCACGCAGCAACTTCACGTAGCGCCCGGCCATGGAAAGATGGATACCCTTCAGAATGTCGGCTGTGGTAATGCCCCGGCTGACCATATTGATGACGTCGGTTTCCGCGAGCACCGCGCAGATGCTGCTGACCGTCTGCGGATTCGCCGCACGGCACGAAAGCGGGCCGACCTCTTCGAGCGAGATGCCCAGATAGCGCGCCACATTCTCGAGGAACTGGCCCGACCCGGAGGCGCACTGGCTGGTCATGCGGTAAGCGAGCACGCGGCTTCGCTCGTCCATGACCAGCGCGCGGGCGTGCAGTGCGCCAATGTCGAGCACCGCGCGCGACCCGGGCATCAAAAAACTGGCCCCGCGGGCATGGGTCGTCATTCCATAGAAATGTCCGCGACGGAATTCTACCAGCTCGCCTTCGCCGGTGCTTGCGACGTAGGCGACTTCGCCGGGCTCGATGCCGGCAGCTTCCAGCGCGACCTGGTAGCCTTCGTGAATTACCTTGCGCAGGTCGCGCCGGCGGATCCGGTCATTGCGTAAGGCGAGAATCTCGACTTCCTCATCGCCTGCGCTGCGCACGATTGCTGTCTTCACCGAGCTGGAGCCGACGTCCACGCCGGCGGTAATCAGCGAATGAGCTTGCTCAGTGCTCATGCAACCTTTTCCGCGGCGCGCCGGGCAAACAGTGCCGCGCCCAGCGCGCCGGTGTAGATGGAGTCAGGAGAAATGTTCAGGGTGCGCTCGCCGTAATTTTCCCGCACCAGGGCCTGCAGGGCGGCCACCGCTGCAGGATTGCGCGCCACGCCTCCGGTGAAGGTGAACTCATCAGATACTCCGCCTGACCGCGCCAGCAGCGACATCGCCCGCAAAACGATCGCCCGGTGCAGCCCGGCTAGGATGTCTTCCCGGTTCTGGCCCAGCGAGAGCCGCTCGCGCAGTTCCGCGCCGGCGAAGACCGTGCAGGTGGAATTGATTTTCACCTGGCAGCGGCTCTGCTGCGCCAGCGGGCCCAGTTCGTGCAGCCCGAGATTCATTTCATCGGCGATATAACCCAGGTAACGGCCGCAGCCGGCCGCGCAGCGGTCGTTCATCTGAAAGCTGATGACGATGCCCGTGGCGTCCACTTGGATCGCTTTCGTGTCTTGCCCGCCGATGTCAAGAACAGTGCGCGTCTGCGGGAACATGGCATGTGCCCCCAGGCCGTGACACAGGATTTCGCTGCGAATCTGCTCTTTGGGAAATGGCAGGCGCTGCCGGCCGTAGCCGGTGCCCACGGTCCCGGCGATTTCGAGCTGCGTCGTGCGCGCGGCTTCCACGGCGGCTCGCAGGCGCGGCGCGGCCTGCTGCAACGGAGGCGGCGCCGTTCGCAGCGTGCGGTCGAGTGCCGCGCTGATGTGGCGCTCGAAGGCGCCGTCCGCCGTTGTGTTCTCGACCGCCAGAATTGCCGCGTCGAACAGCCCGCACAGCGTCTCAAACGTGATCCCCTTCGGGTCGCTGAATGATTCCGCGAGCTGCATAAAGTCCTGCGCGGCCAAGTCGCGAAAGAAATCGCTTTTGCGGACAGCGAGTTCGCTGAAATGGCTTTCCGCGCGCGCTGCCATCTCGGCGACGATGCGATCAAGCAGTTCATCCAGCTCATGCCGAATGTGCCGGTGGCGCGAAGCTTCGGCAGCGCGATGCAGCTCGGCGCGCAGCCATTCGAGCCGGCCGAGGTGCTGCTCGAGTTGCAGGTTGCGGTTCAGCGCCGGCAGAAACGTTTTCGTAAGCGCAGCGACTTCGGCGTCGCCGGCCAGCGCTTCCTGCGTGAGCCCGAAGCGCGTGCGCACGAAGGCCTCCTCGCGCGCCACCTGACAGGCGATGTCGTAGTTGCTGCGGCTGTTTGTGATGCCCCGGCCGATGATACCCCCGCGCTCGTCGAGCACGACCGACTTGGTGGTGGTCGAGCCGAGGTCAACACCGAGAAATACGGTCCGCTTGCTCATGCGCCGGCTTGCGCTCCCCGCTTCTGTTCGAGCATCTGCAGGTAACTTTCGAGGCGGTTCTTGATGTTTGCCGCGGAAAAATATCGCGGATCCACCAAATCGCTTTCGATGAATCCGCCGGGCACGCCGGTGCGCTCTTCAAGCTGGCGCAGCATCAGAAGCTGTCCGACGCTGAATGAATTGCAACTCTTTACGCTGTTGATCAAGAAACCGTCGGCGCGGTATTCGCGCACGTACTGTTCGAGCAACGCCACACGCGAAGGCAGCCCGAGATTCGTGTAGCAGCCGAGGCAGTAATCGGCCAGACTTTCCAGTGGCCGGGCTGGGTCATGCCGGAAGCCGCGGTCGTACAGCCCGCCGACTTTCGTGTAGCTGCTGGCGACGACCACGGCGCCTTCTTCGTAGAACATCTTCCAGAATTCGCGGAAGCTGGTCCAGTTCGGCGGCCCTTCGACCACCAGCCGGTAGCGTTCCTCGCTCATCGCACCGTCGGGAGTAATCGGCCCCTGCTTCGAGCGCAGCCGCTGTTCCACCTCGCCGCGCAGCGTGCGGTAATATTCGGCTCCCTCGGGCGTGCCACGAAACGCCGAGAACATCGGCCCGATGTAGTACACCCCGCCGAAGTAGGCATCTATCGGCGAAGGAACGTGCTTCGCGCTTTCGAGCACCCAGACCAGGTCGTCTTCGGCCTGTGCCGAAAGCCGCAGCATGCCGCGCACGCAGTCCTGGTCGTAGCGCCGGCCGCTCACCTGCTCAAGTTTGGGAATCACTTCGCCGCGAAGCTGCTGCAGTATGTAGTCGCGGAAATGCGGATGGATCTGCCCGTCGGATTGATAGGGCACGTGAAGCATGGCCACCGGGCAGTCGTTGTACTCCTGCCGGAGCAGCTCGAACCACTTCATGAATGTAAAGCAGCCGGTGTAGGAGAGCAGCAGCAGGTCGGGCGGCGGCAGCTTGGTTCCGGTCGGGCCGATGTTGCCCTTCTTGAGCATGCCGATGTCGCATTTGACGTAGGTGCAGACGTCTTCGCTGTGGCCGTGCTTTTCCGCTTCGGCGATGTAGTCGCCCGACAACTTGCGCATGCCGGATTGCAGCGCGTTGATTTCCGGCAGCACCGGCAGCAGGTCAAACGAACGAATCAGCTCGGTCAGGTTGCCGGGAACAAACGTGTACACCACCTTGCGGCCTTCCTCGTGCGCGCGCTCCAGCGCCTGATAGTGCGCGCCGATCATCTGCTTCTGCAGCAGCATGCTCTGTTCTTTTTGCACGCCCGCGCGCACCGTGTCGGGCCCGGATGGCGATACACTCATGCTTCGCTCCACAGGCGGATGGAATCGGAAAACGTGCCAGCCTGCTCGCGGATGACGGCGAACTGGCCGCTATCTTCGGAATATTTGAACTGCGTGTGCGGGATGCCCTCGCGCTCGAGTGCCGCAACCAGCATGGGCTGCTCGAGCAGTGCTGGGTCGCAGAAACTCGGCGCGCAGAAAATCACCCCCTCGGCGCGGTTCCGGCGCACCGATTCGACCAGCACGGCGCCGCGACGCCCCTCAGGCAGATACCGCGACGCCGTCACCGCGCTCTGGTGCAGGTATGCGTCCACCAGATTCTGTAGCGGGTCGCCTTCCGTCGAAATGTCCCCGGCAATCCAGCGCAGGCCGAGCAGCAGGTCGTCGTCCACCACCCAGCAGCCGGCGCGCTCCAGCGTGACCAGCAGGCCGGGCGGAGGCTGCTCGCAGAACATGCCCACCAGGACCACTCGGCTGCGATCTTCTTCCCGGCGGGCTTCTTCCTGCGGCGCGAGTTCAAGGTAAGCGCGCACCATCGCAGTGTGCTCTTCGGGCGGCAGCAGATTGCCCGCGCGCACGAGAAGGTACATTTCCGAAGTGGGGAAGTGCCACGGGCGCGCACTGCGCGCAGCGTACAGATCGCGCAGCGCAGCGCGGTTTTCGTTATAGATGCGGATGCTGCGGCCCAGCGCCTCATCGGTGATTTCCTTTCCGGCCAGGCGGCTCAGGTCTTCGCGGAGAATTTCCAGCTCGCGCCGCCAGTAGTTGCCACCCGCGTGCGTATCGAAATTCTGCGGCACATCCACGTAGCGCACGTAGCGGTCGGGAAACAGCATTTGCCACATGCCGGAAAGATTGCGAATCACGTCACAGATGGAAGGGAACAGCATGCCGTCCAGCGCATCAAGCCGGCCGGAAAGCGCCAGCTCGATCGTGCTGCGCGGGATGTGGCAGATGTAGCTTTGAAAGTAGGCGTCGCCGCGAATGATTTCCACGCGATCGCCGCCGCCGAGAATGCCCACCGGCAGCATCCCCGCGGCGTGGATCAATTCGCGCGGCACGTAGATGGGCATGTGGCCGATGGCTTTTCGTCGCGGCGCGGCGGCCTTCCATGCGCGGACGGCTTCCAGCCCCAGATCATCGTACAGCGCCTGAGCCCGCGCGACGAGTGCGGCCAGCTCGAGCTGCAGACCTGAGCGCTCCACCTGTGGAAGCGAGGGCATCGAAAACATCAGCGGCCCGCCTTTGCCGCGCCGGCCACCCACGGCGCAATCTCACGGATTAGATCCTCGCTCCAGCGTGCGCCTTCCGCCAGCCGGCGACGCAGCAGGATGAAATCCACCTCCCGCCGATCTTTCGTGCCGTAGTGGAAAGCACGGAAGCCAGCGTTCGCCTCGGTCATCATATTGAGTGCGAGCCAGGCTCGATTGGTTTCTTTGTTGCGGTCCCAGTGCTCGAGTTTGTGTTTGCGCAGGCTCTCGATGGTTTTCGTCAGGCAGTCGGGCATGGTGTAAAGCAGCTTGGTGCACATGGCGTCCACTGCCTGGTCGAGCAGCGACAGATCCACCGTGCCGCGGGCAAGCAGCTCTTTGGCCTCTTCCTTTTCCCGGCCGGATTTCCACTGGCCGAAGACCACCCGACCGTACTCATCGAGCACCCGGTCGGTGACCACCAGCGGGTTTGCCACCCAGCGGCCGTCCACGCGCAACACGGGGACAATTTCGGTCAGCCCGCCCAGCCAGTAAAAGCGGTGGGCGCTCCACGGCTCGCACAGCGTGCCGCTAAACATGGCGTTCTCGATGTCAACGAACAGCGGCAGAAAATCGGTGCTGCCGCCATCGGGCGCCGAGCCGTGCTTCGGTCCGGCCTGGCTGAACACGGCCAAGTCGCTGGCCAGCGAAAAGTCACAGGCCATGCCCACTTCCTGGCCGCCGCCGACGCGCATGCCGTTGACGCGGCAGATGACCGGCTTGTCGCAGTGGAGCACAGCCGATACCATGTCGTTGAACAGCCGCATGTACTGGCGGTATTCGGCGGGCTGGCCGGCGTAGTGTTCGGCGTATTCCCGCGTGTTGCCGCCAGTGCAGAATGCGCGCGTGCCGGCGCCGGTCAGCACCACGGCGATCGCGGCACGATCATTGCTGGCCGTGCGCAGCGCCAGGATGAGTTCCTTGATCATCCCGGTGGTGTAGCTGTTCAGCTCATCCGGGTTGTTCAAAGTGATCCAGACTGCGTGCAACCCTTCGACGGGCGCTCCTGCGGAGTCGCGCACCGGGCGCCGCTCGAACAGGATTTCGCGCGGCTCGAAAGGTTCTGTCAGATTGTGATTCCTCATCGGACACCTGCCGGTGATGGAGATTGCGGGTTGCGCAGCGGCACAAGAATTGCGCGGCGGCGGATGGTGCGGCGCGCCACGGCGTCGAAGACTTCCGGCGCGTCGTCGAGCGAATGGAATTCCACAAACGGCTCGAGTTTCACTTTTCCGTCGAGCACATACTGGAGCGCGGCGGGATACTGCTCGGGCGGACAACCCCAGTTGCCGCGCGCGGTGGCGTCAAACGCCATCAGGTTGGAAAGGCGCAGCTCGACGGGTTCCGGCGTGTACCCCACCACGGCGAGATAGGCGCCGTGGTCCAGCAGACTGAACGCGGTGGTCTGTCCCGCCGGCGTGCCGCTGGTTTCGAAGATTTTCAAGCCGATACCGCTGCGGCCGCTCGCCTTTTGAAATGCGCGCAGTGCCGATCTGATGGTCTTCGCGTCCTGCCCTCCGGCGTCGAGGACGAACTGTGCGCCGTGCTGCGCAACCAGGTCGAGCCGCTCGCGATCCACATCAATGGCAGCGACAGCAGCTCCCAGCGCCGCGGCAAGCTGGATGCCAAAGCCGCCAATGCCGCCTGCGCCGACAAACACCGCCACATCGTCGGCGCTCAGGCCGGAGCGGCGAATCGCTTCGTAGGGAGTGGTGACCGCGTCGGCAATCACGGCCAGTGCCTCCAGCGAAACCCCCTGCGGCAGTCGTTCGGGCACGGCACAGAGTCCGCGCGCGGGAACTTTCACGTGCGTGGCGAAGCCGCCGTCCCCGTCATTGCCAGGCATGAACTGACGGCGGCAAATCGTGGCGCGTCCGGCCCGGCAGGCAGGGCATTCGCCGCAGGGGATCACCGCCGGAACAATCACCGCGCGGCACTTCCATGATTCGGCGCCTTCTCCCACACAGACCACGCGGCCGGAGATCTCGTGGCCGAGCACCAGGGGCAACGGATGCCGCGTGGGAACGCCGTCGCAGGCAAAGCCGATGTCCGTGTGGCAGACGCCGCAGCCGGCCACTTCGACGACGACTTCCTCGGGGCCGGGCAGCAATTCGCCCAAATTGGCGCATGCGAGCGGCTGCCCGACTTTCACGAGACGGTAGCCGTAGGCTGCGCCGGCGCCGGCCAGCGTCTTTTCGCCTTTCGCGCGTGACACCGTGCTCATAGATTTTTCCTCTGGCCCGGCGCGGCGGCTGCGGTGCCTGCCGGTTCGGCCTCGCCGGCGGATTCGTCCTGCGTTGCGGGAGCGGCCATGCGGCGCAGTCCATCGGCCAACGTGGCCAGCGTGGTTTGCTCGAGCAGCCGTTGCATCCCGTCGCGCAGCGGGATCCACTGCTGGTGAAAAGGGCAGGGGCGGTCCTCGGAGCAGAGTCCGAGTCCCAGGACGCAGCGCTCGTTGCCGCCGGACCCTTCGATGGCGCGCACAACGGCCCACACAGTAATGCGAGCCGGATCCTGGGCCAGCGCCAGGCCGCCCCCCGGCCCGCGATACGCTCGCACCAGGCCCGCGCGGTTCAGCCGATTCATGATCTTTGCCAGGTAAGGCGCGGAAAGGTCAGTGGCACTGGCAATTTCGCGGACCGGGGAGCGTTTGCCGGAGGGCTGCTGTGCCAGGTAAAGGGCAGCGCGGATGGCGAGTTCGGCGGCGTGCCGGTAGAGCACCGTCGGCTCCATTTAATAATTAAAGACCTTGTAATCCTTTATTGGCTGGCTGTCAAGGGATTTCTCTCCGCACTCTCTGGATCACCCTGACCAACTGACATCCGGCGGCTTGCCCGCGCAGCGCACGGTTGACAACGCGGTCCGAATTCAGGATGCTGGTCTCCGGTTTCCACCATGCTCTACTCAAAGTCCTGCGAATACGCCATCCGCGCCATGGCCTACTTGGCACGCCAGCCGCGGGGAACGGCGGCCCGGGGCGAAGAAATCGCCCGCGCGGAAGGGCTGCCGGCGCCGGTGCTGGGCAAAATTCTCCAGCAACTCACGCGCCGGGGACTGCTGAAGTCGCGGCGCGGGCCCGGCGGGGGGTTCACGCTCGCGCGGCGGCCGCGCCTGGTGACGTTGCGCGATGTGGTGGCCGTGGTGGACGGGCTCGACCACTTCCTGGAATGCGCGGTGGGCTTGGACCGGTGTTCAGACGAGGCGCCCTGCCCGCTGCACGACAGCTTCAAGCCGCTGCGACAACGGGTGCTGTACTACCTGGAAACGACCACACTGGAAGAGATGTCCCGCGCCGTCACACGCAAGAAAGAGCTGCTGCGCGACCGCAGGCACCGCAAGCGTACCGGGACCCAGCGCGCCTTTTGAAAAGAATCGGGGTGCCGGGATCGCCCGAATTCGGGTGGCTCCGGCACCCCTGGGTCCGCAGTTCCGTGCGACTTTGGGCAGCCAGATGTCAGAAGCGGAACTTCGCTCCGAACTGCATCTGCCGCGCCGTGTAGAGTGTGTTCCCGGTGCTGCGCACGGCCAGGAACGAGCCATTGGGTGTCAGGCAGCCCCTGAAGTCACTGGCCGTGATGCCCAGGTTTGCTGCATTGCATGTGTCTGACGGATTGGTGCTGGCAGACGAGACGAAGAACATCCGATTGTCAACCGAGAAGCCATTGGTGTGGTTAAACAGGTTGAACGCCTCCCAGAGAATCTCAATCGTGGAGGTCTCGGAGACTTTGAATTCGCGAGTAATCCGCAAATCCACAATTTTCAGTGCCGGCGTCGTAAATTGAGAATTCCGGCCAATAAAAGGCACGCGTCCATTCGCTGCGCCGCCGAAGCTGCTGACAACAGCGCAGGTCAATCCGCCATTGAACGCACAGCTCGGACGATTCCCCATCGTGGCTTCGACCGGCCGGCCATCCTGCACCCGGATAACCCCCGATGCTCGCCAGCCGCCGATGATGGCTCTCAAGCCGGCGTTGTCGGTGTAGTCGCCCCAGGGCATGAGCCAGGTCGCGTGCAGAATGAAGCGGCGGCGGATGTCAATGTCCGACAATCCATACTCTGATCGCAGGTCGAACGGGTTTAGCGGGTTGGTGGTACCGGCGAAGGTGCCGTTGACGCCGGCGACCTGGCCGTTATCACGAGCCTGCGACCAGGTGAAGTTTGCGTCGAAGAAGAACTGCTGGCCGCGCCGACGCAGGCGCAGGACCAGGCCGTTGTACCAGGAGTTGATCACACTCTTGCCTGTCAGAATGACGCCAACGTTTGGCCGGGGACGCGGCAATGCTCCGGACCAGAACGGCACTTGGAACGTGCGTTCCAGGTTGCTGGCACTATCCAGCACGGCATAGGTCGCGGTTGTGTCGGCGGGAGGCAGGTTGGTGTCCACGAAGACCGGCAGCCGCTGCCCGCGTGAACCCACGTAACTGGCCGAGACGCTCATATTCCAGAACAGCTCCCGCTCCACCGCCAGGTCGTACTGGTGCACGATGGGGTTGACGAAGTCCGGCGCCAGGACGTCCACCACCGCGCTGCCCGAAGCGTTCGGGAACGCTGCCAGAAACTCCTCCAGGCTGTCAAATTCATTGGTTGGAACCGGACCACTGTTGCCGAAGATAGGTCCAAACGGCGGCGCCGTATCCGGCAGCGGAAACACCACGTTCGGGGCCTGCGGTGCACCCGGGGTCGTGGTGCGGAAGAAGAACTGCTGCTGGAAGACGCCGTTCTGGAACAGATGCACGAAGATCGAGCTGTTCTGCGTGCGGCCGTAATAGATGCCGTAGCCGCCGCGCAGCACAGTCCGTTGCTGCTGTCCCATGGTGTACGCGAAGCCGAATCGGGGTCCCCAGTTGTTGGTGTCAGTGTTCAGTTGCCCGGTTTCCGGCACGGCGGGATTCGGCTTGACGACGTTCGGCATGTCCTGCAGTTCATAGCGCAGGCCGAGATTGACGGTGAGGTTTGGCCGGAGCTTGATGTTGTCCTGCACGTAGAAATTGTAGTCGTTGGTCGTGAAGAATCCCTCGCCGCTGCCCGTAATCGGGTCCACCGTCTGCACGAAACTGGAATAGCGGCGGCCTCCGTCGAAAATGTCGGTCACGAAGTTGTTCAATGCCCTCGACCCGAGATACTGATAGATGCCACCGCCCTGGAACAGGTTCTGGAGGTCATCTCGCACATGGTTGATGTCCATCCCGAGCTTAATCTGATGGCGGCCGCTGATTACGCTGACGTTATCGGTCCACTGGAAGCGCTTCTCGTTGGGGAAGCGACCGCGCGGGAGGAAGTTGGGCATTCCGAAGTTCGGGCCATCGCTGATCTGGAACTGCGGTCCCGATGCGTTCGGCGTCTGCGCCTCGAAGTCGCGGCCGTATTGAAAGCGCGCTTCATTCACCACGCTCGAACTGAGCACCGACGTCCAGGTCACGGTCAGGAATTCGTTTCTGACGATGTCGGTGCCGTTGGAAAGCGACGTTACCGTGAGCACCGGCCCGGTCAAAATCCCATTGGGAGAATTCCAGCGAAGGATATTGACCACGCCGCTCAGCCGGTTGCTCGGGTCAATCTGCCAGTCCACCTTTCCGAGCCCCAGATACTGGTCGCCGCGGCGGGGATCAATCGTCGCGCCGATTTTCTGCAGGGCAGCGATGACTTCGCCGCAGCGCGGATGCGTGCACCGGGAAGGATGGGACTGGGAACTCGGATCCGTGGTGTCAAAAAAGTTCGCCCGGAAGGGAGCAATGATCGCCGGAAAGCTGCGCTTCTGCTGGTCATAGTTCAGAAAGAAAAACACTTTGTCACGAACCAGGGGCCCGCTGAAGGAACCGCCAAACTGCTGGCGGCGCTCATCGGGCTTAACTCCCGTGACCAGCGTGCCGGTGGCCGGGTTAAACGTGGGCGTCGCATTGCCCACCGGGTCGCGGGCCAGCCAGATGTCGTCCCGGATGAAGTAGAAGAAATCGCCGTGGTACTCGTTGCTGCCAGACTTCGTCACCGCGTTGACAATGCCTCCGGCGGCGCGCCCGTATTCGGCGCTATAGGCGGCGGTTTGCACCTGAAACTCCTTGATGGCATTCAGACTGTAGCCATAGGCGATGCGAGTGCGCCCGCGGGCTTCGCTGAAAAACGCCTGGTTGTTGTCGGCGCCATCCACTTGATTGTTGTTGTACAGCGAATTGATCCCGCGGAAGCTGATGCCCCCGAAGCCTCCGTCTTCACTGACGCCCGGGGTCAGCAGCACCAGATTGTCCCAGCGCCGGCCGTTCAGCGGGATGTTTTCCACGGCGCGCTCGCCGATCACCTGGCTGACCTCGAACTTCTCGGTTTCTACCAGGGGGACTTCTGTCGTCACCACGACGGTTTCCTGGGTCGCTCGCAGCGGCAGTTCGATGTTCAGCGTGATGGTCTGGCCAACTTCGACGGCGACGTTCTCACGCTTAACTTCGGCAAAGCCTTCCTTGCGCACGGTCACCTCGTACCGCCCCGGCTGCAAGAATGGCGCCGCGAAGCGGCCAGCCTCGGTGGTAACCAGCCGAAGCTCAGCGCCGGTGCCCACGTTGCGCACCACCACTTCCGCTTCCGGCACGGTCAGACCTTCCGGGTCGGTCACCGTGCCGGCGATTTGGCCCGTGCCGGCGGTCTGTGCCGATACAGACGTCGCCAGCCCGGCAGTCATCAAGACCGCGAAAAGCAGCCGCAACACCCCTTTGCTGCACCAGTTCACCAAAAGCATTGTTCCTCCTGCCCCATTCAGGACTCGTTTCTGCTGCTGCGAAGGCAAACCTCTGCCCGAGCTCTCTGGATTGATTGAACCCCATAGGCGAGAAATTCCGGATCGTGCACCATCTGGTTCTGTAGTGTTTGCGTTCGCTCCCAACCGCCGTTACTGTAGGGTTGGTTCTGGAGCCTGTCAAGGCTGCGGGCTGTGGATTACCGCTCGATGAATGCATCGTCAAAAAAAAATAAAATGCTCGTCTCAGGCGGATTGTGCGCGGCCTGGCTTGTCACTGCGCGGGGACTGCGTTAGAGTACGCGCCTGCTTCTGCGGTTGACTTCAGGGGGCCCGCCGCCGTGGCTTTGCGTCGCCGCAAAGAACTGAAGGTTTTGATTCGCCACTCAGCCATCCAAGGGGCGGTTCGGCGCGTGGCGCGGGAAATCGAGCGCGACTTTCGTGGCCAGCGCGTCCATCTGATCGGCGTGCTGAAAGGCGCGTGCATTTTCCTGAGCGACCTGATCCGCGAAATTGACCTCGACGTATCGCTCGACTTCATGGCCGTGGCCAGTTATGGCAGGGGCAAGCAGTCCTCCGGCCAGGTGCGCTTGCTGAAAGACCTTGATACCAGCATCGAGGGTCTGAACGTCATTCTCGTGGAAGACATCCTCGACACCGGGCTGACGCTGAACTATCTGTGCCGCGTGCTCCAGCAGCGCAGGCCGCGCACGCTGCGTATCGCCGCGCTGCTCGACAAGCCTTCCCGCCGCATCATCAAGGGGCTGAAGGCCCACTACCTGGGCTTCCAAATCCCCAACGAATTCGTCGTCGGCTATGGGCTCGACTACGCCGAACGCTACCGCAACCTGAAAGACGTCTGCGTGCTGGCGCAGCCGCCGGAGTGACCCATGCCGCGCAGCGTTCTGACCGCCAGCGACCTCGATGGCATTGCTTCGGGCGGTGAGGTCTGCATCCGCCCCGGCACTCTGATTACCCCGCTGGCCCGCGAAGAAGCCGAGCGCCGAAATATCACCATCCGCACCGCCGAGCCTGACGGTGTGGCTGGCCCCGCGGCGCGCATCATCGCCATCGGCGCCGACCACAGCGGCTACCAACTCAAGCAGCACCTCGTCGGCTTCCTCCGCGATTGGGGCTATTCGGTGAACGACCTCGGCACACACAGCGCCGCCGCAGCGGACTACCCCGATTTCGCCGAAGCGGTGGCCTGTGCCGTTGTGCGCGGCGAAGCCTGGCGCGGCGTGGTGATTGACAGCGCCGGCATCGGCAGTTCCATTGCTGCCAACAAGCTCCCGGGCGCCCGTGCCGCGCTGTGCTATGATAGGGCCACTGCGCGCAACAGCCGCGAGCATAACGACGCGAATATCCTCGCGCTGGGTGCGCGCATGATTTCGCAGGAACTGGCGCGCGAGATTCTGGCCGTCTGGCTCGAAACGCCATTTGCCGGCGGGCGCCACCAGCGCCGCATCGAAAAAATCCGCGTCATCGAGCAGCGCCACCAGAAGTCGCAGTAGCCGCCGGTTCTGTGCCGCTTGGTATTCTGACCCCGGCGAAGCCAGGGAAGGAATCTCGGGGTCTGCGTGGGCACCGGCGTCAGACATAGGCACCTCCGTGAACCGGCAACAGCTCGAACAGGTCATCCAGGCGGTCGCCGAAGAAGTGCTCGCCTACCTCGGCACGCCCACAGCAACGCAGCATCTTTGCTCGGAAATTGACGAAGCCGTCTGCACCGACTGCGACCAGCGCTGCATCGAACGCTGCGCGCGCAAGGCGAAGCAGGTGATCGCCGCCGGCGCCGACCGGCTGTCGGCCGGCGCGCCCATCGGGGAGGTGGACGCGGCCATCGCCCACCTGATTGACCACACGCTGCTCAAGCCCGAAGCCAGCCGCGCGGACGTCGAGAAACTCTGCCTCGAAGCGCTGCGCTTCGGGTTCGCTTCCGTGGTGGTGAATCCGTGGTACGTGCCGCTGGCTTCGGAGTTGGTGCACGGCTCGAATGTGAAGGTCTGCACCGTCGTCGGCTTCCCGCTCGGCGCCACGCTGCCGCAGGTGAAAATCTACGAAACCGAACAGGTGCTCAAACTCGGCGCGCAGGAAATAGATATGGTCATTAACATCGGCGCGTTGAAATCCGGGCAGGAAGACGTGGTGGAAAGCGACGTCCGCGGCGTGGTCGAAGCCTGCCACCGCGGCGGCGCCATCTGCAAAGTGATTCTGGAGACCGCGCTGCTCACGCTGGAGGAAAAAGTCCGCGCCTGCGTAGCCTGCAAAAACGCCGGCGCGGATTTCGTGAAAACTTCTACAGGCTTTTCCACCGGCGGAGCCACGGCCGAAGACGTTGCGCTGATGCGCTGCGTCGTCGGCCCGCAGATGGGCATCAAGGCCGCCGGAGGCATCCGCTCGCTCGAAGATCTGCGCAAGATGGTCTCCGCCGGCGCCACCCGCATCGGTGCTTCCGCCTCGGTCCGCATCCTGGAAGAAGTCACCCAAGGCGCCGCACTCCCCCCGGCCGGTGCTCCTTCTTCGCGTTTTGCCCCCAGCCCCTATTGATCTAACGCAGCGCACCGGCGGCACCGCTTCGCACGGGCCAAATTGGCGGCCGCGGGATGCGCTATACTGGTGTGCAGTTCTGTTCGCGGAAGCGTTCCGAGGCATCCAAGCAGATGCTTTGTCGGTGGTGGCCCCGCGCGGCGGGGTCGCCCTCACAAGACGACGATGGAACGCAACGCAGGCGTAGGGGCGATCTTGCATCGCCCAGGTTTTTCACCGGGAAGCGTATGGAGATCATTGATAACAGGCTGCAAGCTGAAGTGCCGGCCGAAGTGCTTGCCACGCTGGTGGAAATCGGCGAGGAGATCAACGCTTCGCTCGACCTGGACGAGGTACTGTCGAAATCGGCATCGCTGATCAAGCGGCTGATGGACTACGAAGTGTTCGCCGTGCTGTTGCTTGACGAACGCACCGGCGAGCTCTACTTCCGCTTTGCCATCGGCCATCGGCCTGAAGTGGTCGAGCACTGGCGCATCCCGCTGGGCAAGGGCATCGTGGGCACGGTGGCACAATCGCGCCAGCCGCTGCGCGTCCCCGATGTGTCCCGCGAGCCAAACTATATCAACGCGCTGGATACGGTTCGCTCTGAGCTGGCCGTGCCGTTGGTTTACAAAGGGCGCGTGATCGGTGTGCTCGACATCCAGTCTACACAGCTCGACTATTTCACCCCCGACCAGCAGAACATCCTCACCCTGCTGGCCAGCCGCATTTCCATCGCCATCGAAAACGCCCGGCTCTACGAACGTGCGCGCCGGCAGGCGGAATCACTGCTCCTGCTGAACGAAATCGGGCGCGAAAGCAGCTCGATTCTGGATCTGGAAGAGCTGCTGCGCCGCACCGCCGAGCTCGTCAAGCGCGTGATTGACTACCAGATTTTCAACATTCTGCTGTACGACGAGCGCATCAACGCCTACCGCCACCGGCTGACGGTGAAGTACGGCGAAAGCTTCGCCGAACGCCACCTGTGCTTCCCTGGCGAAGGCATCGTCGGCGCAGCCATTGCGTTGCGGCGGCCGGTCCGCGTGGCCGATGTGACGCAGGATCCGCGCTACATCCCGCTGAATCCGGAAACGCGTTCGGAACTCAGCGTGCCACTCGTACACAAGGATCAAGTGATCGGCGTGCTCGACCTCGAAAGCCCCGAATTCAACTTTTTCACCGAGGAACACGAACAGGCGCTCTCGGTTCTGGCCGCGCAGCTCGCCGTGGCTATTGAAAACGCCCGCTTGTACAAGAAGCTGTCGCGCGAAGAGGCGCGCATGGAGCGCGAGCTGCAAGCCGCCCGGCGCATTCAGGGCGCCCTGCTGCCGCCGGTTCCGGATGAGGACTTCGGACTTGACCTGGCTGCCCGCTACGTTTCCGCACGCGAAGTCGGCGGCGACCTTTACGACTTCATCCGTTATTCACCGCAGCAGCTTGCTGTCATGCTCGGCGATGTGAGCGGCAAAGGCACCGCCGCGGCGCTGTACGGTGCCGTGGCCATCGGCATCCTGCGCAGCGTGGCGCAGCAGAAACTTCGCCCCGGGGAAGTGCTGCAACGGCTGAACGAACTCGTCTGCGAGCGTCGTGTCGAAGGGCGCTTCATGACCCTTGCTTACGCCACCTGGAACCGGGCCAAACGCAAGCTGCGCATCGCCAATGCCGGACAGGCGCAGCCCATGCTGTTGCACGCCGGGCGCTGCGAGAAGCTGGCGCTCGAAGGTTTCCCGGTGGGCATCGAACCCGGCGTCAGCTACGAGGAGATGACGGTTGTGCTCGACCCGGGCGACCTGCTCGTGTTTTATTCCGACGGCATCACCGAAATCGCCAGTGAAGCAGGCGAGCAATTTGGTGCCGAGCGCCTGCGCGAACTGATCGTCGCCAACGCCGCGGCCCCGGCCCCCGAAATCGCCGACCGCATCCTGGCCACCGTCGAACGGTTCGCCGGTGGCGCGCTGCCCTCCGACGACCGCACTCTGGTTGTCCTGAAGGTGAAGTGAGCCGCCCCGTCTACAAATCTTTGCGGGACCATCACTCGCTCCCACGGCGTTTCCTTTATGACCCGGCCCGTGACACCCCCTTTTTTCGCTACAACGGAAATGTCCTCCATGCGGAAGGCGCAGCGCTCGAACAAATTGCCGCCGCAATAGGCACGCCCGCTTATGTTTACAGCCGGGCGGCGGTCGAGCTGGCCTACCGGCGGCTCGACGGCGCGTTTCGCGGACTGCCGCACACGATCTGTTTTGCCGTCAAAGCCAACGCTAACCTGGCCCTGCTGCGGGTGCTCGCTCGGCTCGGCAGTGGGTTCGATGTTGTCTCCGGCGGGGAACTGGAGCGCGTGCTTCGCGCCGGGGCGTCTGCGCGACGCGTTGTTTTCTCCGGCGTGGGCAAATCCCGTGACGAAATCCGCGAAGCCCTGCGCGCGGGCATCCTGCTGTTCAACGTGGAATCCGCACCCGAGCTGGAGCTCGTCGCCGAAGAAGCCGCATACCTGGGGCGGCCCGCCCCCGTGGGCATTCGCGTCAACCCGGACGTGCGCGCCGGCCACCATCCCCACATCAGCACCGGCCACCATTCGCACAAATTCGGTGTGGACTGGCCGGAGGCGCGCCGACTCTACCTGCGCCATCGGAATTTGCGCTGGGTTCGCTGGCAGGGCATCAGCGCGCACATCGGCTCGCAGATTCTTCGCCTCGGACCGTTTCGCCGCGCCGTCCATCGCCTGGCGGGTTGCGTCGGTGAGCTGGCGCGGGCGGGAATCGGTTTGCGCTATTTCGATTTCGGTGGCGGGATCGGCGTGCGGTACGCGAATGAACGGCCGCTCGATTTGCGTGACTATGCCCGCGTCGTGCGCGCGGCCGTGAAGCCGCTTGGCTGCCACCTGCTGCTCGAGCCGGGCCGCATCATCGTGGCCCGCGCCGGCGTGCTGCTCACCCGCGTGCTCTACACCAAGCAGTCGCGCGGACGCAGCTTCGTCATCGTGGACGCGGCAATGAACGACTTCATGCGGCCCGCGCTCTACGGAGCCATCCATCCGATAACCCCGGCGCGGCGCAGCTCCCGCGCGGCCCTGCGCCGCGCCACAATCGTTGGTCCGGTGTGCGAGACCGGCGATTGTTTCTTGGAAGACTGGCCGCTGCCGGAAATTGCGGCAGGCGACCTCCTGGTAATCTGGGGTACGGGCGCCTACGGCATGGTGCTGGCCTCGAACTACAACGCGCGTCTGCGCCCGGCCGAAGTGCTGGTTGACGGCAGCCGTTTTCGTGTCATCCGCCGGCGCGAATCCCGCGCCGACCTCCTGCGCGGCGAGCCGGTCTGAACACCTGCCTCAGTGCTCGGCCCGGTAAACGATTTGCCCGCCCAGGATAGTGAAGCGCACCTGGACATCGGCCAGGTTTTCGGGAGCGATGGCAAACAGGTCGGCGTCGAGTAAAACGAGGTCCGCCAGTTTGCCCGCGGCGAGCGATCCCTTCTCGTTCTCCGCGTACTCTGCGTAGGCGGACCCGAGGGTGTACGCCGCTAATGCTTCCTCCAGAGAAATCTTCTGCTCGGGAAACCAGCCACCAGGGTTCTTCCCATCCAGGGTGCGCCGGGTGACAGCGGCGTAGATGCCCGTCATGGGATTCAGCGGTGCCACCGTCCAGTCCGAGCCGAACGCCAGCACCACGCCGCTGTCGAGAAACGTGCGGAATGCATAGGTTGTCCTGCAGCGTTCGTGCCCGATGCGTTTTTCGGCCCAGCGACCGTCGTCAATCGCGTGATAGGGCTGCATCGAAGCAATCACGCCGAGCCGGGCAAACTTGGCAAAGTCGTCGGGATGGATATGCTGGGCATGCTCGATGCGCCAGCGCCGTGCCGCGCCCGCCGAAGCGCCCGTTCCGGCGGTGTTCCACGTGGGATTCTGCCGCGCCGCTTCCGCATAGGCGTCGAGGACCATGCGGTTCGCTTTGTCGCCGATGGCGTGGATGCAGAGCTGCAATCCCGCGCGATCAGCTCCCAGGACAAATTTTCGGACCTCGGCTTCCGGGTACATGGCCAGCCCGGTAGTACCCGGCGCGTCGCGGTACGGCTCGAAGAACAGCGCTGTGGTCGAGCCGAGTGAGCCGTCGGCGAAAGCCTTCAGCGCGCCGATTTTCAGGTAATGGTTGCCAAAGTTGGCGCGTATCCCGAGGCCGGCCAGCGATTCCCACTGCGCAACGGGCAGGATGCTGTAGATGCGCGCGGTCAGCCGGCCCTGCTTCTGCAGTTTCTGATAGACGCGCAGGTCGGCGGCGCTGCTGATGTCGTGAATGCCAGTCAGCCCGTAGCGGCTCGCTTCGCCCAGCGCGGCCACCACGGCGCGCTCCAGTTGTTCCTCGGTCGGTTCAGGGATCACGCGCTCGAGCAAATCCATCGCTGCATCTTTCAGCACGCCGGTCGGCGAGCCGTCCGCATCGCGAACAATCAGCCCGCCGGGGGGATTCGGCGTCTCCCGGGTGATAGCGGCATTTTTTAGCGCCAGCGAATTGGCCAGCCCCATGTGGCCGTCGTAACGGCGCACGAAGACGGGATGCTCCGGTGTGAGCGCGTCAATCCATTTGCGGTGCGGCAGCGGGTCGCCGCCCCACAGTTCATGATCCCAGGTGCCGCCGAGAATCCATTCCCCGCGCGGCAGATGCTTCGCAAATTCGCCAATGCGCCGGGCGAATTCTTCCGGAGTGGCCGCATCGCGCAGGTCTACGCGGGTCAACTGGAACCCGCCGCTGGAAAAATGCACGTGGGCATCAATCATCCCGGGCAAAACCGTTTTCCCGCCGGCATCAATCACGAGTGTTTCCGGACCAATCCTGGCGGCAATTTCGGCGTTGCTGCCCACGGCCGCGATGCGTTCGCCAACGACGGCCACAGCTTCGGCGCGCGGTCGGGTTTGCTCGCCGGTCCAGACGCGGCCGTTGCGCACAACCAGAGTCGCCGTTTCCCGCCCCGGTGGCTGCGTCAATACGACGCCGAGAAGACCGGCACCCAAGACAAGCAGCATCGCAAGTTTCATCGCTCGCCCCACTTCAATTTGTTGCGCAGAATTTCGAAGTACGTCCGGCGCGCCGGCCGCACCAGCCGCAGCACCTGCGACGACTTGCGGACAACGACGCGATCGCTTGCTTCCAGTTCCACGCCCACCTGCCCGTCAATCGTCAAGAACACGCTCTCCTCGCCGGCGCGAAACGTCACCTCGATTGTCATGCGGTCCGGGATGACCAGCGGACGATTGGTCAGCATGTGCGGACAGATCGGCGTGATGATGAACGCGTCCAGCACCGGGTAGACAATCGGCCCGCCGGCCGAAAGCGAATAGGCCGTCGACCCGGTAGGCGTGGAAAGAATCAAACCGTCGGCGCGGAAGCTGCACACATAGATGTCGTCAATGCGCAGATCGAATTCGATCATGCGGGCCAGAGCCGTCTTGTTCAGCACGGCGTCGTTCAGCGCGCGATGGCTTTCGACCGTTTTTCCCTCTCGCACCACGTTGGCCAGCAGCAGCGGCCGCTCGCTGATGCGGTGCTTGCCGGCCAGCACCTGCTCGAGGACCGGGTACAGCTCCTCCAGCGTCACGCTGGTCAGAAAGCCCAGCCCGCCCAGATTGACCGGCAGAATCGGCACCGGGTGGTCGCCCAGTAGGCGGGCGGTGGCCAGCAGCGTACCGTCGCCGCCCAGCACAATGAGCATGTCCACGTGGCCGGGCAGCTCTTCGCGGGGCAGACAATGATCGTCGGCTTCGATGCAGACGCCGGTCTCTTTATCGTAGAAGTATTCCAGTCCGCGTTCACGCAGCCAGGCGAACAGCTTCGGCACCACCCCGGCCACATCCTCTTTGCGGGGCTTTGACACAATGCCGAGCGTGCCGATTCGTTCAGCCATGGCTATGGCCGGCGATTCTACTCCACGCGCCGCGGTGGAAAAACAGGGAGTTGCCTGCGCGCTCGGGCCGGGCGGCGTGCGTAGAGAAAAAACTCCTGATTTCCTTCTGCCCCGGCCAGCCGGCTTGGCCGCACACCAAGGACTTCCAGCCCGGCCGCTTCCGCGGCCGTGCGGACACGCTCGACGGCGCGGGCGTGAAGTTTTGGGTCGCGGATGATGCCGCCGCGGCCCACCGCACCGCGCTCCAGCTCAAACTGTGGCTTCACCAGAATCAGAAATTCCGCGCCCGGCAGCGCCAACGGCAGCAGTGCGGCCAAGATTTTCGTCACGGAGATAAACGAGACGTCCACCGTAACCAACTCGACCGCTCCGCCGATGTCTTCAGGTTTCAGATAGCGCGCATTCCTCTCCACGGCGACGACGCGCCCATCCTGCCGCAGCTGCCACGCCAGTTGGCTGGGGGAAACGTCCACCGCATAGACGCGTGCCGCGCCCCGCTGCAGCAGGCAGTCGGTAAAGCCACCGGTTGAAGCGCCGATATCCAGACAAACTTTTCCATCCACGCAGACACGGAAATCTTCCAGCGCGCCTTCCAGTTTCTCTCCGCCGCGGCTGACGAATCGCTGTGCGGGGCCGAGGATCTCAACCGGAGTTCCGTTCGCCACGCGCGCCCCGGCCTTGTCCAGTTTTTGGCCGGCGACCAGCACCTGCCCGGCCAGAATCATGGCCTGCGCCTTCCGCCGTGAATCGGCCAGGCCGCGCTCCACCAGCAGCGCATCGAGCCGGATTTTTTTCGCTGACTTTTCTGGGGCCATGGCGAAAGTTGGCAAAGACAGCCGCCGCGTGTGCGCCGCCTGCAACTGTCAAGCGCGGCGGGTGACCAGGAATCGTGCCAACTGCCCCAGGGGGCCGGCGCGTTCGCCGTAGGGCTCAAGCTCCGCAGTCGCGCGCGCGAGCAGCTCCTGCGCGAACGCGCGCGAGCGTTCCACCCCGTACAGCGCCGGATAGGTCGCTTTTTTCTGCCTGGCGTCTTTGCCTGCTGTCTTGCCCAGCGCCGCGGAAGATTCTTCCACATCCAGGATGTCGTCCACCACCTGAAACGCCCAGCCGATGTTTTCTCCGAAGCGCCGCAGCCGAGCCACGTCGGCTTCGGCGGCGCCGCCGGCCAGCGCCCCGGAAACGACCGCGGCGCGAATCAGCGCCGCGGTCTTCGAGCGGTGGATGTACTCGAGCATCTCCGGCGCAACCGGCTTGCCTTCGGCTTCCAAGTCAGCCACCTGCCCGCCAACCATTCCGCCGCGGGTGCCGGCCGCCGTGGCGACTTCCTGCACAATGGCGATACGCCGGCCGGCTTCGAGCGGCGCGCCGGCCAGGGTTTCAAAGGCCAGCGTCAGCAGCGCATCCCCGGCCAGGATGGCCGTGGCCTCACCGAAGGCCTTGTGACAGGTGGGCATGCCGCGGCGCAGGTCGTCGTTATCGAGCGCGGGCAGGTCGTCATGAATCAGCGAGTAGGTGTGGATGAACTCGATGGCGCACCCGACGGCCAGCGCCGCCTGCAAGTTGGCGTCAAAAACGCGTGCGGATTCAATGCACAGAATCGGCCGCACGCGCTTGCCGCCCGCGAAAACGGAATAGCGCATGGCGCGATGAATGCAAGCCGGCGGGAAATCTTCGGCAGGCAGCAGCCGGTCAAGCATTTCCTCTATTGCGTGGCGATCGGATTCGAAAAACTCGGACAGTGTCATGCGCGGGCGGCGCCGTGGCGGGGCGCAGATGGATCAGCCGGAGTTCTCTTCTTCGCTGCCGGTCTCAAACGGCTCCGCGGCCATCTGGCCGTCGGCCTTCTTCAGCAGGATTTCCACGCGGGCCTCGGCTTCCTCGAGCTGTTTCTGGCACTCGCGCGAAAGTTGCACGCCTTCTTCGAACAGCTTCATCGCTTCATCCAGCGAGACGTTGGCGTTTTCCAGCTTGCGTACCACTTCCTCCAGCCGCGCGAGCGACTTTTCAAAGTCGGCTTTCTTCGGCGGCTCGGTCCTCTTGCTCGGTGAAGGATTCAACTCGGCTCGCTTTCAGCGCTGGCAGCGCGGACAGTAGAACGTGGAACGGTTGCCCTGCTTCTGTCTGCGAATGTGCGCCCCGCAGCGACGGCAGGGCTGGCCTTCCCGCTGGTACACTGCCAGCATCTTCTTGGTTCCGGCCATCTCCCATTCGGGACTGCTCAGGTCCGGCACCGGATCCAGGCAGCATTCTATCCCACGACGCAAAACGCCAACAATGGCTTTGTGCAGCCGGCGCGCTTCGGTCTGGGAAAGGCGATCGGCTTTGCGATACGGATTCAATCTGGCCCGCCAGAGCGCCTCTGCGGCATAGATGTTGCCGATGCCGGCGATGCGCGGCTGGTCCATCAAGAATTGCTTCAGCGGCCGGCGGCTGTCCTGCAAAAGCTCATGCAACTTCGCGGCGGTGAATTCTCGCGAAAGCGGCTCGATGCCCAGGTCGCGGATGCCTTCGGCATCTTCCGGCTGGTTGAGCCAGCGCACGCGGCCCAGGTGCCGCCGGTCGGCGTAGGCCAGCGTGCCGCCGTCAAGTCGGAAGGCCACGTCCACGTGCCCGCGCAGGGTGTGATCTTCAAACCAGAAGACCGTGCCACTCAGGCGGAAATGGAGCACGATGTAGCCTGCCTGTTCCGGCTCCAGCCGCAGCAGCAGGTATTTCCCACGCCTCTCCATGGCGGCGATACGTTTTCCGCAGATCCGCTGCTGAAGTCCCCCGCGCGGCTGCGGGCGCGTGACGATGGCGTGAATCACTTGCGTGTGGCGAATCTTCTGGCCGCAGAGTCGCGGTCGCAGCAGCCGGACGACGGCTTCGACTTCGGGTAGTTCCGGCATCCTGGAGCATCCTATCGCACCGCGCCTGAGATTCTGAATGGGGCAGACGCGCGAAATTCAGTCAGGAAGCAGGCGCAGGGTGTGGCGGCGGGCCCGCTGCCAGGCAGCATCGCTGAACCCGGAAGGCAATCCCCGGCCTTCGAACCAGGCAGGGAACTGGTCGCGATAATGCGGGCTCAGCCACTGCCCCGACTGGCCGGTGCTGATGAGCATGATGGAATTGTCCCAGTCGGCGGTGTCGGCGATGAAGCGCATTGCCGGGCCGAACCGCCGCCCGGTCTGCTTCACCGTGTCTGGGGTGCCGGACTGCGGCAGCGGGCCGATGCTCAGCAGCGTGCGCAACAGCCCGGAGCGGCCCATGGGATGCAGTATCTCGAGCTGCATCAACGCGCCCCACTCCCACCGGTTCGGATCCTGCTCGCCGCTGAGCGATTCCAGCCGCTCGACGGCCGCTTGCGCGCAGCTCATCAGCAGTTCGTCGTAGCTGGAAAATTCCGGCGGCAACCAGTGCGCCGGGCGGTCACGCAAGACGTTGTCTGTAAATACGGCGCTGCGGGACCAGTCGTAGAGCTGCACGTCGTCGCCCAGGTGCGGTTCGAGCAGCCGGCGAAAAAACTCCCGGCGCACGGCATCGGTAAAGGAAACCTCGGCAGAATTCGCAGTGGCGCGGCCGTCCCAGGTGCGCAGGCGTTCAATCAGTGCGCGCAGGCGCGGCGGCTGCGGTGGTAGATGTTCAGCGGCCTCCACCAGCGCCTGCGCCATCGTGCGATGCGGCAGGCTGACGATGTCGGTCTGCATGCGCAGAAAATCTTCGGGATGGAATTTTTCGCCGCTGCGGATTTTCGCTTCCAGGAGTTTGTAGATGCGCGCGGTCCGGTGGGGCGACACCCAGCGTTCGGTCAAATAGTGCGGATAACCCGGTCCGACGACCCGCGCATTGGCCGTGGCAATTATGCCCGCCGGCGGATTCAGCACTCTCGGAAGTTCCGCGAACGGGATCTGGCCGATCCAGGCATAATCATCCGATTCGCCGGGGATGGGGACCGAGCCGTTTCCTCGCCTGCGGACGGGCACGCGCGCGGGCATGACGTATCCGATGTTTCCTTCGACGTCGGCATAGACGATGTTTTGCGCCGGGCCAACAATGCCGCGCGCGGCCTCGAGAAACTCCTCCCAGTTCCGTGCCTTCCCGAGCCAGAAGAATCGTGAGCTGAGTCCGCCCGGATCGGTGGCTACCCAGCGCATCGCGTAGCCGCGCGCCCCTTCGCGCACCAGCACCGGGCCGTGGCCGGTGACCAGCACTTCGTGCGTGACGTCCTCCTGCCCGCGCACCCGAATCACCTCGCGACGAACCTCTGCTTCCAGCCACCCGCCGTTGAGCAAATATTCGCGCGAGGCGTCGTCGCGGAAGGTTTCGACGTAGAGATCCTGCACGTCGGCGCCGTTGTTCGTAAATCCCCAGGCAATGCGGTCATTGTGTCCGATGAGGATGAGCGGAACGCCGGGCAGCGCGAAACCCTTCACGTTCCACCCCGGCGCGGTCAGATGCAGCAGGTACCAGATGCAGGGCATCTCCAGGCTCAGGTGCGTGTCGTTCGCCAGCAGGGGTTTGCCCGAATACGTGTGCTCCCCGGAGACAACCCAGTTGTTGCTGCCGGCGATTCGCTCGGCGTCTTCTGCCAAGTGTCCGAGTGAGGCGCGGGCGAGCAGCCAGTATTTTGCGAATTCGCTTGCCTCGGAATCCTGCGACGCGGCAGCGGCTGCCTGACCCGGTGGTTCGCCGCCCACGATATAGCGATCGAGCGGCGAGTCCACCACATAGAGTTCCCGCGCGAGTTCTTCGCTGACTCGCGCAGTGACCCTTGCCCGGTTCAGCTCAGCGCGCCATGACGAGGCCAGCACGCGATACATGTAACCAGCGACCAGCAGCGTATCTTTCGGCTCCCAGGGTCGCGGCTCATAACGGAGCGCGACGAACTCCCACGGCAGGCGGTCGCGCCGCTGCTCGATGTACCGGTTGACGCCGGCCGCGTAGGCTTCGAGCAGCTCGCGCGAATCGTCGTCCAGCTGCGCGACCTCGCCCTCGGCCGCGGCCCGAAATCCCAGCGTGCGCGCTTCCCGGTCAAGTTCCAGCGTCACCGCGCCGAAGATTTCGGAAAGTTCGCCGGCGGCAGCGCGGCGAATCAGGTCCATCTGCCAGAGCCGGTCCTGCGCCACCGTATAGCCCTGCGCGATGACCGCGTCGGCCAGCGATGCGGCGCGAATGCGGGGCACACCGAACTGGTCTCGCTCGATGGAGACCTCGCCGCGCAGCGCCGGCAGCGATGCCGTGCCGTCGTATTCCGGCAGCGCCCGGTGCACCACCCACCAGCCGGTGATCATTGCCAGCAGGGCAAGCGCGAGCAGCGTCCCTGCCACGTACAGCGAGCCGCGTGCGAGTCTGCTCAGGGCCATCGGCGTGGCAGTCTAGAGCACCGCGCACGCACAGGCAATACGCGGAAGCGGTGATATACAAGCCGCGCGCATTCAGCCCCCAGGTTTAGCTTTCCGGGCTGACTTGGTAGAATGTGCGAAGCATGATCATCGAGGGGCGGTTGTCCCATCCCGCAGCGCAGAGCGGGCGCCTGTTGTGCGCCGAATCAGCGCACCAGGAGCGAAACATGCGAATCTCGGCGAGTCACTCCCCATCGCAGTCCCCGGAAACAGCAGAGACGCGGCTGGTGCCAATGTGGCTGCTGTGATGTGCCGCTTGCAAAGGATGTCTCCGCACCTGTCGCGACCGGGGCTGTGGCCTGCTTAGCTTATGGTTGGCTTACGTCTGTTCGCGGTGCTTCTGTTGACGGGGCTGAACGCCTTTTTCGTCGCGGCGGAATTTTCGCTGGTGGCGATTCGGCCCTCCCGCGTGCGGCAGCTGTTTGAAGAGGGGCACGGCGCCGCACGCATCGTGCAATTGCTCCAGGCAGACCTCGACCGCGTACTCTCCGGCGTCCAGTTAGGCATTACTTTTGCCAGTCTGGGCCTCGGCTACGTGGGGCAGACGACTCTGGCGGCGCTTTTCGCGAACGCGCTGGGCTGGATGCCCTCCGCGCAGGCCGCCGTCATCGCCAACACCGCCGCCATCGTGCTCGCCTTTTCGATGATCACCTTCCTGCATGTCGTCTTGGGCGAACTGGTTCCGAAGAGCCTGGCCTTGCAGACCACTGAGCGGCTGGCGCTGCTGGTGGCGCGGCCGCTGCACTGGTTCATCACCGTTTTTCGCTGGCCGATCGACGCCTTCGACGGCGCTTCACGAGTGATCGTGCGCCTGCTGGGCGTGGCCAATCCGCAAAGCCACTCGCTCGTGCACTCGCCCGGTGAACTGCTCATCCTGGTCGAGCAGGCGCGCGAGCGCGGCCTGCTGCAGGATCGCGAGCACCGCTTCATCGAGAGCGCCTTCGAGCTGAGGCGCGTGCAGGTGCGCGAGATCATGGTGGCGCGGCCGGACATGCACGTACTGCCTGTCGAAGCTGGGCTGGAAGAAACGCTGCGCGTGTTCGCCACCACGCAGCGTTCGCGCTTGCCGGTTTATCAGGGCACCCTGGATCACGTTCTGGGCTTCGTGCACATCAAAGACATGTTCTGGATTCTGCTGGACCGCGAGCGCCGCGCCGAGCAAGGCGCTGCGGCCCCGCCGTTCAGCCTGCGGCGCATTCTGCGGGACGTGCTCATCGTCCCGGAAAGCAAGCCGGTCAGCGAACTGCTGCTCGAGATGCGCGCCCAGCGCATGGGACTGGCCATGGTGGTGGACGAGCACGGCAGCATCCTGGGCATGGTCACACTGGAGGACATCCTCGAAGAGATGGTCGGCGAAATCCACGACGAATTCGACGTCCCCGAGCAGCCTTCCACCCTGGCCGACGGCGCCATCGTGTTCGATGGCTCGATGAAGCTGCGGGACCTGCAAACGCAGTTCGCGATTGACCTGCCCGACGATCCCGCCTACGAAACCATTGGCGGATTCGTGCTTGCGCAGCTCGGATTCATCCCGCGGGGCGGCGAGTCGTTCGATTGGGATGGCCTCCGCTTTACGGTCGTGGACATGGACCGCCGGCGCGTCGCCCGCGTGAAAATCCAGCAGGTGAAGCCAGGTCTGAAAGACGAAGGGACCCGCAAGGCTGAGGACCAGCGCAGCTAAACTTTCGTCTGCCCCGCAGGGTTGTACCGGTTCGCCGCTGCAACGCTAGCCGATTTCCACCGACACTTCCGCCCCGCGCGCCACGCCCAGCACACGTGCCGCGCTGCCTTTGTTGACGGAGATCTCCAAAAAGCCGCTGGAACCCACAAGCGCAAACGGTTCGCCGGCCGGCGCGTCGTTGTAGATGGCGCGCAGTGTCGTAATCTTTTTTTTGCCGACTCGCAGCCGGAAGGGTTTGCTCTGCGTGAGAACTTCGGGGATGTCGTCGGTCGTGAAGTTCGTGACCAGGTTTCCAAAGCGATCCACCCGCACTACCATGCCGCGCAGCGTGCCGCCGCTCCGCTTCGGCTTGGGCAGCGTGAAGCGGATAAAGTCGAAGATTTCTTCCCCGAAACTCTGCGGCTGCCAGTTTTTCGTGAGCCAGGCGCCGACCGGGGCGAAGATGTCCCGCCCGTGGAAGGTGTTGCTGACCGGATGCTGGAAGTAATGCTCGGCAGTGATGTGCCGCACCGAAAAATTGGCCTCGCGCTCGTATACCAGTGAGAGCACCCCGTTGTCGGGCGCCACAAAATACTGCTGCTCGCCGGTTACTAGAATCGGCCGACGCTGCGAGCCCACGCCCGGATCCACCACCACCACGTGCACCGTGCGCGGCGGGAAATACCGGTAGGCCTGCCCGATGGCCAGCGCGCCGTCCAGAAGGTCGAACGGCAGCACGTGGTGGTTGATGTCCACGATGCGAGCGTCGGGATTGATTTTCAGGATGACGCCTTTCATCGTGCCCACCAGGTGGTCGCTGGTTCCGTAATCGGTCGTGAGCGTGATGATGGCAGCGGCCAATGTTTCCCCCGAGCGGTGCGAGGTTACGCGTCGCATCGCAACCTATCCGACGCCCCCGGCCTTGTCAAGAAAGCTTGGCGCATCAGCCATCCCGCCTGTGGTACGATGCGATGAGCGCTCATGCTGATCCGCATTCCTAAACCCTGGGAGCTGCCGGAACGCGCAGCGGCTCCCGAACACATCTACCGCGGGCGCCGGCGGTTCCTGCGCAGCTCGGTGCTGGCCGCTGGAGCCGGCTGGGCTCTCCCCGCGAAGTTGTTGCGCGCCGGGAGCGGACAGGCCGAGCCGGGCTACCGGCTGCTCGATGCCCCCCGCCATCCGAAGTTCGAAAGGGTCGAAGGCCGTCCGATTGCGCCGGAATCCATCGCCGCGCACGTCAATAATTTTTACGAGTTCACGCTCCATAAGGAACGCGTGGCCGACCTAGCCGCCAACTTCCGCTCGCGGCCTTGGCAGGTGGAGGTCAAAGGCCGCGTGGAGAAATCCTTCCGGTTTGATGTGGACGACCTGCTGCAGCGGTTCCCTTTGGAAGAGCGCGTGTACCGTCACCGCTGCGTCGAGGCCTGGTCCATCGTGGTGCCCTGGGTAGGCTTTCCGCTGAAAAAGTTTGTGGAATGGTGCCGGCCGACATCGAAGGCGAGGTTTCTTCGCATGGTCAGTTTCTACCGGCCGGCCGAAGCGCCCGGCCAGCGCGAAATGGACTGGTACCCATGGCCGTACTATGAAGCGCTGCGCATGGACGAAGCCACCAACGAGCTGGCCATGCTTGTCGTGGGCAGCTACGGCCACATCCTGCCGAACCAGAACGGCGCGCCGCTGCGGCTGATTGTGCCGTGGAAGTACGGCTACAAGTCCATCAAATCCATTACGCTTTTCGAGTTCACCGAAAAGCAGCCGAAAACGTTTTGGAGTGACCTGGTGCCGCGCGAGTACGATTTCAGCTCCAACATCAATCCCGGCGTGCCGCACCCGCGCTGGTCGCAGGCTACGGAAAACGAACTGACCCTCGGTCGGCGCATACCCACCCTGCTCTACAACGGCTACGGGGAATACGTCGCCCATCTCTATCAGTAAGGCTCGGCGGCTGTGGTTTTTCTGGCGGGCGCCCTTGCTTGACGCTCCTGCCGCTGCACCCTATTCTGATAGCCGAACTAGGTTGCTGATGGCTGCAGGCTGCTGACATGCGCCGCATCTATTTTGACCACAACGCCACGACGCCCGTGGACCCGGCGGTCCTCGAAGCCATGCTGCCGTTTTTTGGCGAAAGGTTCGGCAACGCCAGCTCGATTCATTCGTTCGGCCAGCACGCGCGAGCGGCAGTAGAAAGCGCGCGCGAATCCGTCGCTGCGCTGATTGGCTCGCGTCCGGCGGAGATTGTCTTCACCAGCGGCGGCACCGAGGCCGACAATCTTGCCATTTTCGGCGTCGTAGGCGCAGCCGAAGGCGCAAAGAAGCACGTCATCACCACGCAGATTGAGCACCACGCCGTGCTGAACGCCTGCGAGGCGTTACAGGCCGAAGGCGTCGAAGTCACCTTTCTGCCGGTCAGCAGCGAGGGTCTCGTCGACCCGGCCGACGTCCGCCGCGCCCTGCGGCCGCACACCGTGCTGATCACCGTGATGCACGCCAACAACGAGCTGGGCACCGTGCAACCCATCGCTGAAATCGCGCGCATCGCTGCCGAGGCAGGCGTACGGTTCCACACCGACGCCGTGCAGTCCGCGGGCAAGCTGCCGGTTGACGTGGAAGGGGTGGGCGCGGACCTGCTCTCGATTTCCGCGCACAAACTCTACGGCCCGAAGGGAGTCGGCGCGCTGTACATCCGCCGGGGCGTCCGTCTGAAGCCGCTGCTCTACGGTGGCCATCACGAGCGCGACCGCCGGCCGGGCACGGAAAACGTGCCGGGCATCGCCGGACTGGGCAAAGCAGCGGAATTGGCGCGCGAAAGGCTGCCGCAGAATGCGCAGCGGACCGCCGCTCTGCGCGACCAGCTCGAGGGCGGCCTGCTCGAGCGCATCCCGCACGCCCGGGTGAACGGCGCCGGGGCGCCGCGCACGCCGAACACGACCAACATCACCTTCTCCTTCGTGGAAGGAGAAGCGCTGGTGATTGCGCTCGACCTGAAGGGTGTGGCCTGCTCGACCGGCGCGGCGTGTTCTTCCGGCGCCGTCGAGCCTTCGCACGTGCTGACCGCGATCGGTTTGCCGCCCGGGGAAGCCCGCGCGAGCCTGCGCTTCAGCCTCGGCCATGCGAACACGGAAGCCGATGTGCTGTACGCGCTCGAGGTCATCCCCGGCGTCGTCGAGCACCTGCGCCAGCTTTCGCCGCAGTATAAGTGACCGCCTGTCGCACAATGTGGCCTCGCCACCGCTCTGACCCGGGGGCCACCTCACCCGTCTCTATGAGCGCCGGAGCGAGGTGCAACGGGCCGACGTAGAATGAACCCTTAATGGCCGAAACTTATAATTCGGAACCAATTGTCGTCGCCATGAGCGGCGGAGTGGACAGCTCTACTGTCGCGGCGCTGCTGCACCATTCCGGCCGGCCGGTGATTGGCCTGACCATGCAGCTCTGGAATCAGCGCCGGCTGCCGCAGCTTGTCCCCGAGGGGGCCAGCAGCGGCCGCTGCTGCTCGCTCGACGACGTCTACGACGCGCGCCGCGTGGCCGAACAGCTCGGCATTCCGTATTACGTCGTGAACTACGAGCAGCAGTTCGAGCAGACCGTCGTCCGCCCGTTCGTTGAAGACTACCTTGCCGGCCGCACCCCGGTGCCCTGCACGCTGTGCAACAACCACGTGAAGTTCGATCAGTTGCTGGTGACCGCGCAGCAGATTGGCGCTCGCCGACTGGCCACCGGCCATTACGCCCGCATCCGCCACAACCCGGCGACGCAGCGCTACGAGTTGCTCCGCGCGGTGGATGAATCTAAGGACCAGTCGTACTTTCTCTGGGGCTTGACGCAGGAGCAGATGGCCGCCACCAGTTTCCCGCTCGGCGAGCTGAGCAAGGCCGAAGTTCGCGAGCTTGCCGCAGGACTGCGCCTGCCCGTTGCGCGCAAGCCGGAAAGCCAGGAAATCTGCTTCGTGCCTTCCGGTGATTACGCGGCCTTCATTGAGACCTATCTCGGCGAGCAGGGGAAGGCACTCGTTGGCGAATGTGGCGACATCGTCGGCACCGACGGCCGCGTCATCGGCCGTCACATGGGCCTGCATCGTTACACCGTCGGGCAGCGCCGCGGGCTGGGGCTGGCAACTGGCGAGCCGCTCTACGTTGTCGAGATTGACTGCGCTAAAAATCGCCTCATCGTCGGCCGCGACGCCGAGCTGCTCCGCGATACCTGCGAAGTCAGTGGCGTCAACTGGATTGCCGGCGCACGTCCTGCGGGCTCCATCGAAGCGCAGGTCAAAATCCGCCACGGGCACGAACCCGCTGAGGCCACCATCAAGCCGGGCACGAACGGCGAAGTGCGCATCCGCTTTCGTGTGCCGCAGCGCGCCATCGCGCCCGGACAGGCTGCCGTTTTCTATCAGGACGAGGTAGTGCTTGGCGGCGGCTGGATTCGTTAGAGACCCGTCGGCTGGGTGGCTTTCGTCGTGGGTTGCCGCTTCAGCTGTCTTGCGCGAAGCCGGTAGGCCCCGACAATCACGACGTCTCTTCAGCCTGCTTCGCTCGCATCTGCCTTCGTGCGCTGCGCCGCAAACCACTGCTTCAGCGCAGGGCAGGGAATCCGCTTCTTGCGCAACAGGCGTTCGGCGCGGCGCATATCGGCGGGCCGGTCCAGGTCAAACTCGCGCCGCAGCAACCGGCAGCTCGTGCGTGTCTTCTCCAGCATCTGCGTCGTGCGTGCCAGCACACGTGACGTTCCCCACGGAATCTCTTTGAACAGTTGCGGCAGAAACTTCCGCGCGCCAATCAGGTAATAGCCGCCGTCATCGGTTGGCCCCAGAACCACCTCGGCGCATTCGAGCGCGGCGAACGCCTCACGGATGCGCGCCGTGCCGACCCACGGCGAATCCGTTCCCACAGCCAGCACTTTTCGCGCGCCGCGCCGGAATCCTTGCCGGAAGGCCCGCGCCAGCCGCTGGCCCAGATCGCCGCGGCCCTGTGTGCCTGCGTGCCACGGTGCGCCGAGAGCCAACTGCCGCGCGAAGCGCCGCATGCTGTGCGGAGTCGCCGCGAGCAGCAGCCACGGCTCGGCGTCGCGGACCGCTCCGGCCATGCGCAGGGTATCGCGCAGGCACGCTTCGTGCAGCTTGGCCGCCTCGCGCGGCGAAAGTGCTCCGAGCATACGCGTCTTCACACTGCCGGGACGCGGCAGTTTGGCGAAAACCAGAATCAGGTTGCGGCCTGGCATCGGCTTTCGTGCGGACACAAAAATAGGGTGGAACATGCCGGTTCCACCCTGAAACGCAACTCAGATGAACAGACTTTCTTCCTGATGTTCGGAAGCGCGCTGCGATCCTGGCGTGCGGGACCGCGTCGAGCGCAGCACCTCCAGCCCCACCTGGATGCCCTTAACCAGCGCGGCCACCTTTTGCGCCGGCCCGGAGATCGAGCGGCGGATTTCCGCGCCGGTGCTTTCGATTGTCTCCAGGGCGCCGGTCAGCATCTGGTCGGCGCGAATAATCTGCAGGCGCAGCCGATCCACAGCTTCGGTGAACACGCGGTCCACCTTGATGGCCTGGGCGCGTACCAGGTGGGTAATTTCGGAAACATCAGCGACGGCGCTGGAGATGCGCGGCTGCACGTCGTCCATCAGAACTTGCAAGCGCGTGAGCACGGGAATCATCCGCGCCTGCAACTCCCCAGTCATCCGCGTGATCCGCTCATTCATCTGGCGGAACTGCAGATACAGGGCGATAAGAATTCCCATCTGAATGATGATCGCCGCCGCCGCGACGATCACAAAAATCTGCAACCACCCATCCATTTCCCCGCCTCGGTTATTGTGCCTTCGCTTTAGCTTTTTCGTAGGCTTCGCGCCCGGCCTCCACCGCGGCGCTTACCTGCTGCCGCTGCCGCGCCAGAGTTTCCTTGCCACGCTCGATAACGTCTTCAGCTCGCTCGCGCAACTCGCGGGCCTTGCGCTGTGCGTACTCTTTGCCTTCCTCGGCTTTGTGTGCCAGGTATTCGCGGGTCTCTTCGCCCGATTTCGGGGCGAAAAGAATTCCGAGCAGTGTGCCTACGCCCAGACCCACGAGGAAGTAGCTGAATTTCGATCCGGCATTTTCACCCATGGCTAACCTCCTCAAATCACGCTAACATACGAAATCGGCCGTTTCAAGAGATTCCCCAGATTTTGCACACTCTCTGCGCGTCTTTCTCTTCGGTGAATTTGCTCTTGGCATCCTTTCGCTTCTCAGGATGTTCGGGCGTGCTCCAGCAGGGCGCGTGCCTGGCGGGCGGGGATAACCTCGCTCAATTCCTCCAAGCTGGCCTGGCGGATGCGTGCCACGCTGCCGAAGCGGCGCAACAGCTTGCGCACCGTCGCCGGACCGATGCCCGGCACGTCGAGCAGTTCACTGCGGAGCTGCCGCTTGCCGCGCCGCTGCCGGTGAAACGTCACAGCGAAGCGATGGCTTTCATCGCGTATCTGCTGAATCAGGTGGAGCAGCGGAGAGTGGCGGTCGAGCCGGATGGGCTCGTCTTCCTGCCCCAGGACGTAGATGAGTTCTTCTTTTTTCGCGATGCTGGCCAGCGGCTGATTGATGATTTCGAGCCGCTCGAGCGCCTGCGCCGCGGCGTGCAACTGGCCGATGCCGCCGTCAACGAGGATCAGATCGGGCAGCGGCTTTTTTTCTTCGAGCAGGCGCCGGCAGTGCCGCTCGACCGCTTCACGCATGCTGGCGAAGTCGTCCCGCAGTAGCGCCAGCGCCGGCGCAGCCGCAGCGCCTTCCCTTGCCGAGCCAGCCCGCGCGGGCAGCCCCGCCGTGCCGCGGATGATGAATTTGCGGTAGTCGGACTTTTTCATCCGGCCGTTTTCCCACACCACCATCGAAGCCACGGTGTCGGCGCCTTGGATGTGCGAGATGTCGAAGCTTTCGATGCGCTTCGGCGGCGCGGGCAAGTTCAGCGTGGATTCCAACGCTTCGAGAATGGCTTGCGTCGCGGGCTTGCGCACGCGGAAGCGCTGCTCGAACGAATGGCGCGCGTTGCGCTCGACCAGGTCCACAAACGCGCGCTTGGCCCCGCGCTGCGGAACCAGGATTGCTACGCGGTGGCCAGCGTGTTCGCTGAGCATCTGTTCGAGCAGCTCCCGGTCCTCAAAATCCGCCGGCACGTGAATGTACCCTGGCAAGTAGGCCGCTTCCAGGTAAAGCTGCTTCAGCAGCGCGGTGACGAACTCCTCCGGATCGAATTCCTCGAGCTCTTCCCAGTAGTAATCGCGGCGGTCCACCACGCGCCCTCGCCGGATGTGAAACAGGTTGGCGGCCACCAGCGGCGGCTCGGCGTGCCAGGCGATGACGTCTGTGTCTGAACCTTCGGCGGCGGCGATCTTCTGTCGCTCTTCGATCTCTTCGAGCGTGCGCAGCAGGTCCCGCAGTGCGGCGGCTTCTTCGAAGCGCTGCTCATCGGAGGCGTGCTGCATGCGGTCCCGCAGGCGGGTTTTCAGCTCGAGCCGGCGGCCCTCGAGGAACATGCGCACGTCACGCGCGGCATCGGCGTAGGCTTCGTCGCTTACCAGCCCGGGCACGCACGGACCCCAGCAGCGGTGAATGAAATACTGCAGGCAGGGCCGCGGATGCGGCCGCGTCAGATCCACCGTGCAGGACGGCACCTTGAACCAGCGGTGGATGAAATGCACAATACGGTGCGCCAGGCGGTGGGGAAAGTACGGCCCGAAATAGAGCGAGCCGTCTTTGCGCAGCCGACGGGTGACGTACACGCGCGGATATTTTTCGAATGCGGTGAAGCGGATATACGGGTAGGTCTTGTCGTCGCGCAGCAGCACGTTGAACTTCGGCCGGTGCTGCTTGATCAGATGATTCTCGAGCGCCAGGGCTTCGCGCTCGTTGTCCACTACGATGAAGTCCACGTCGGCGATCTCCCGCACCAGTGAACCGGTCTTGGCATCGGCCTGCCGGGCGTCCCCAAAATACGACCGCACGCGCTGCCGTAGCGCGCGCGCCTTGCCCACGTAGATGACCGCGCCCAGCACGTCTTTGAACAGATACACGCCGGGCTGCGCGGGCAAGCTGGAGACTTTTTGTGCGAGGTCCATCGGCGGCGTTACAATGCAGTGGCGAAGCAACGCTTCGCAGGTTTTCAACTTCCACTATAACAGAGCGGCCTCGAGCCGCTCCACACGCCACGATGCGCCCGCGGTTGATGCTCCGAGTTTTGGCCGCGATGCTCCCGCTTTGGTGCTGGGCTGCCGGGGTGTGCGCGCAGGAGCCGCAACCGGAAGCGCCGGTATTTGACCCGTTGCGCGCGGAGAAAAATGTCGAAGTCGGCCGCTACTACCTGAAAAAAGGCAACTACTACGCCGCGATTGAACGCTTTAAGGAAGCCCTCCGTTACAAGCCGAACTACGCGCTGCCGCACAAGCTGCTCGGCGAGGCCTACCAGAAAAGCAAGCGGCCCGAGGACGCCATCAAGCACTTCGAAAAATATCTGGAAATTCTGCCCGCGGCCGAAGACGCCGGCAAAATCCGGGAAAGCATCACCGAACTTAAACGCGAAATCGAAAAAAAGAAAACGAAACGCAAGCGGAGCTGAAGTCGCGGCTCAGCGCCAGGAACGGAAAAAGCGCCGGGCGCGGTTATATTCCGCAAAGCGCTTTTCTTCGCGGCGGAAATGCGCCGAATGGGCGGAAAGGCCGCAGCGCGAACGTCGCGCCGGGTACTTGACGTGCAGCATTTCGTGAAACAGGACGTATTCGACAGCGTAGCGCGGCACCCGGGGACTATCGAGCCGGCGATTCAGCACTATCTGGCGCAGCGCCGGGTCAAACACGCCGAGTTGCCGCGGCCAGGCGCGATGGCTCCAGCCGAGCTGCAGCCGCGCCAGCCGTTCGCCGAAGTACCGCCGGTTCAGCTTTTCGAACAGCGGACCAAGATGGTGATGCCTGCCGCGGGCGCCATTTTCTACCCGCCGGCCGCGGCTGCGACGCGCCCGGTGCAGCCGCCGGCGAGTGGAATTCGCCAATGCAAAGTCGCGATAAATACGCAGCAGCTTCCGCGGCGCCCGCCGCCGGTACAGCCTGGCCAGCAGAATGGCGGCGGCAGCTTCCTGCACGGCCAGGGGCGCGCGGCGCAGCAGGTCGCTGAGCCGGGCCTGCGCCACGTCGTCCCGCAGCCGGATCGTGTGCATCAGGCTGGCGTAGGGATAAAACTCGACGCGAAACTGCGGCGGCCGACCCTGACATCCCAGCCGGGTGAACATGCGCACGAAGATGCGTTCACCGCCCGGAAAGGGCACGGCACGGCGCGGAGTCTTCATGACGGGCGGCGCCGCACCGGCGGCGGAGCGTATTCTTCTTCGGCCTTCTTGGCTTCGGCGAGTGCCTCCTCGGTGCCTAGGATGGCGTCTTCCAGCGTGAAGCGGTAGGTCTCCAGCTGCGGCCCGTTCTCGAGCAGCGGCTTCAGGTAGGTAAGGAATTCCGCCGCCTTCTCTTTCATCAGCTTGATGCTGTTGCGGACCTCTTCCTGCTTTTCGCGGCCCAGGTCAAGCAGCTCAGCGGCATCGTCCACGCAGCCGACGTAGGCGTTCAGCAGGTAATTGAGCCGCTCGCCCCAGCGGCGGTCGCGGTGGCCACGAGTCAGCTCGTAGTCGAATTTTTTCAGGCGGTCCTCGGCAAAGGTCAGGAACAGCTTGATGCGGCCGTCGGTGGTCTCCTCGTCACGGATTTTATCCGCTTCGGTGGCGCTGAGGTAGTCGCGCACCTGCGACGCCGCGGGCATTGATGCCAGCACGATTGCGCCGCCCGCAAGCAGAAGCCCGGCCAGAAAGATTGTCATTTCTCGGGTCATGTTGCCCCCTCGCCGGCAGACGCTGCATTGTCACTCTGCCGGGCGGGCCGCCGCGGGAAGAGCATCTCCAGCAGAGCGCGGTTCATTTGCTCGAGTTCCCGCTGGATGGCCTCGAACGGCTCGCGGTGGAGCACCGGCAGCGAGCTGATGGTCTGATTCAAATCGCGGATGCTGCGCCGCAGATGAATTTGCAGCTGGCGGAAGCCGCTCGATTTCTTTTCCGCATCCACCCCGCTGTTTGCCAGCCCTTCGAAGGCCACGCGGGCCAGGTCGCGATATTCTTCCAACGTCTGCCGGGCCGCTTCGTATTCCGCCCGTCGCGCCTGTTCGCGCATCAGCTTCAGCAACTCCTCGCCGAGTCGCGGGAATCGCCGGGCCTTGTCCATCGGGTCGTCTTCGCGTTCGAACTCGGCGCGGCGCTTGGCGATTTCTCTTGCGTCCTGCACCAGGGCGGGAAGCGCAGTCATGGCCAGAACCGCCAGCAGGCTCGCGGCCACCGATACCGAGCAGGTTCCTGAAGCCGTCACCTCTTCCGCTCCAGTTCGCGTTTCAGCGCGCGCGCGCGCTGCCGCGCCTGAAACGTCTCGCGCTGGTTGGAGCCGTCGTCGCGCTCCAAAAACGCCTCGTAGGCGCGCAGCGCTTCTTCTTTTCGCCCCAGTTTATCGTAACAGACGGCGCGAAGGAACCAAGTGCCGGGGGGCAGCGTACGCCGCTCGGCGAGCAAATCCAGCGCATCCAGGGCGGCGTCATAGCGTTCCGCGAGGAAATACGTGGACGCCAGGTCGCCTAGCGCGGCGGTGTTCTGCGGGTTGAGCTCCAGCGCGCGCCGCAAGGCGCGCTCCGCGGCGGTGTAGTTCCGCCGTTGCAAGTACAGGCGGCCGAGCCGTGCCTGGACTTCGGCGTCAGCAGGTTCCAGGTCCGCGGCCTGTTCGAGGCTGGCGAGGGCTTCGTCGTTGCGCTGCAGTCCCATCAGCGCGGCGGCCCGCAATTTGTGCAGCGTTGCGTCTGCCTGACCGGCGGCGGCCAGCCGGTCGAGTTCCGCCAGCGCTTCTGCGAAGTGTCCCAGGTCAAGATACGCGGCTGCCAGTTGCCGGCGGCTCGACTGGTCATCCGGCTCCGCGGCCAGGTAAACGGTGAGCGCTGCAGCGGCGGCTTCCAGTTTTTCCTGTGCAATCAGGCTCTCGGCCAGGCCGAGCCGCGCCGGAGCGGAGCCGGGTTTGAGTTCAAGCGCTGTGCGGAAGGCGGCTTCCGCTTCGGCAGGCCGGTTCTCGGCCAGCAACGCGCGCGCCAGCGCGAATTGCAGGTCGAAGTTTCTTGCGTCGAGTTTGATGGCTTCGCGGTAGTGCGCGATCGCCTGCTCACGCTGCCCGGCTCGTTCGAGAGCCAGTCCCCACAGGAACCAGGGCCGCGCCAGGGCAGGCATCAGCTCCGACGCGCGGGCAAAATGTGCCGCCGCGGCCGCAGGATCGCTGTCGAGCAGCAGCAGGCCGAGATTCAGGTGTGCTTCTGTGAAGTCGTTCTTTAACGCGATGGCGCGCTCGTATTCGGCGCGCGCTTCCTCGCGCTGGCCCAGGCCGGTGAGCGCGTAGGCCAAGTGAAAATGGGCGTAGGCGTCGTCGGGTTTTTCCGCCAGGAACTGCCGCAAGGCTTCTGCAGCCGCAGAAAAGTCTTCCCGCTGCATCGCTGCATCGGCACGCTTCAGCAACTCTTCGAGCGCAGGGGCCTTCTGTTCAGACTGCCGCTTCGGAGCCTGCTGCGGTGATTGAGGTTCTTGCAGGCTCCGGGAAATGGCGGAGGCGGGTCGGTCCGCGCCGGCACAACAAAGAAGAATCAGCGCAACTGAAAGGCGCCGTCTCATGCGATGTGATGGTACGGCGCGGCAGCCGGTTCCAGTGCCCGCGCCAGGAAGCGCCCGGTGTGCGAACGCGCATTGCGTGCCACTTGCTCGGGCGTGCCGGTAGCCACCACACGTCCGCCGCGCTCGCCGCCTTCCGGGCCCAGATCAATGACCCAGTCGGCGCATTTAATCACGTCCAGATTGTGCTCGATGACCACCAGCGACGCTCCGCCTTCCAGCAGGCGCCGGAAGCAGCCCAGCAGCTTCTGGATATCGTCGAAGTGGAGCCCGGTGGTGGGTTCATCGAGGATGAACAGCACACCATCGTTCTCCTGCCGGCTAAGATGCGCGGCGAGCTTCAGGCGTTGCGCTTCGCCGCCGGAGAGCGTCGTGGCCGACTGGCCCAGCCGCAGGTAGCCGAGGCCGACTTCTTCGAGAATCTTCAGCCGCGCAGTAACCTTCGGCACAGCCGCAAAAAACGCCAGCGCCTCGCGCACGGTCATCTGCAGCACTTCGTGGATGTTCTTGTCGCGGTAACGAACCTCCAGCACCCCGCTTTTGAAGCGTGTGCCGCGGCACTCCTCGCACACCAGCTCGACGTCGGCCAGAAACTGCATCTCGACGGTGACCGTGCCGTCGCCCTGGCACGCCTCGCAGCGTCCGCCCGGAATGTTGAACGAAAACTGCCCGGCTGAATAGCGGCGTCTTTCGGCTTCCGGCGTGGAGGCGAACACTTCGCGGATGGCATCGAAGGCCTTCATATAGGTGGCAGGATTCGACCGCGGAGTGCGGCCGATGGGCGACTGGTCGACCAGCACAATGTCTCGAATAAGCTTGTCGCCTTCGACGCCGTCACAGACAGTGCTGTAGCCGGTGCCGCTTCGCTTCGCGCGCCAGGCCTTTTCCAGCACTTCGTAGACCAGCGTGGATTTGCCCGAGCCGGAGACGCCGGTAATCGCCACCAGCATCCCGAGCGGGATACTGACGTCAATATTTTGCAGGTTGTGCGCGCGCGCCCCAACGATTTTCAGAAATCTCTCCCGCTGTGCGGGACGCCGCTTCGGCGGCAGCGGGATGCGCAGCTCACCGGAAAGATAGCGCGCCGTCAGCGAGTGCGGGCCGGCGCCTGTGAAAAGCTCATCGCGCGGACCCGCGAAGACGACTCGGCCGCCGTGCTCGCCGGCGCCGGGACCGAGATCAATCACGTAGTCGGCCGCCGCGATTGTTTCCGGGTCGTGCTCGACCACCACGATCGTGTTGCCCAGGTCGCGCAGGCTGCGCAGGATGGCAATCAACTGATGCGTGTCGCGCGGATGCAATCCGATGGAAGGCTCGTCGAGCACGTACAGCGTGCCTACCAGTTGCGAGCCGAGCGAGGCGGCCAGTTGGATGCGCTGGGCTTCGCCGCCTGAGAGCGTCGAAGTCAGCCGGTCGAGCGTGACGTAGTCCAGACCCGCCTCATCGAGAAACCGCAGCCGCTGGCGCACTTCTTCGAGAATTTTTGCGGCGATGCGCGCGCCCGATTCGCCAAGCGCAAGCTGGTCAAAAAACTCGCGGGCGTGCCGCACGGTAAGCGCGCAGACCTCCGTGATGGATTTGCCTCCCAGTTTCACGGCGCGCGCTTCGGCGCGCAGCCGCGTACCGGCGCAGTCCGGGCAGGTGGCGTAGCCGCGGTAGCGGCTCAGGAAGACGCGAATGTGCAGCTTGTACTTTTTGCGTTCCAGCCAGTGGAAAAAGCCGCGCACGCCGGGGAAGCCGACTGCTTCGTCGCCTTCCAGGATGCGCTCGCGCTGCGCGGATGGCAGGCAGTGCCAGGGCAGGTCGAGCGGGATGCCGGCGGTGCGGGCGTAGCGCTTGAGTTCCGTCTGGAAATAGCGATAGCGTGGCTTGGTCCACGGGTCAATCGCGCCCTGGGCCAGCGTCTTGCTCTTGTCGGGGACGACCAGGTCGGTGTCGAAGTCAATCGTGTTGCCGAAGCCCTGGCAGCGCGGGCAGGCGCCGTAGGGACTGTTGAACGAGAACAGGCGCGGCTCCGGCTCTTCGTAGGCCATGCCACAGCGTTTGCATTCGAATCGCTCACTGAAGATGAGCCGCTCGGCCGCCTCTGGCAGGGCAGCGGTCGTTGCGGGGACGAATTCGAGAATGGCTTCGCCGTGGCCTTCGCGGTAGCAGATTTCGACCGAGTCCACCAGCCGCGAGCGAACGCCGGGCGCGACGCTCAGCCGGTCCACCAGCACAAACACCGGCCGCGCGAAGTCCACCTCCAGCAGCGATTCCGGCTGCGCGAATTCAAAGACGCGGCCCTCCTGATACAGCCGATTGAAGCCGCGCCGCTGAAGTGCCATGAGGGTTTCCTTGACGGCTTCCGGCGAGGGCTTCAACGAACGGCGACTGCGCTTTATGGTCGCCGGTGCAGAGATGCGCAGCGGGTAGAGCACGTAGAAGCGTCGGCCCTCGGGATACGCGAGCACGCGCGCCACGATGTCGTCCACGGTGTCGCGCTGCACCGGCTCGCCGCAGCGGATGCAGCAGGTGACCCCGACGCGGGCATAAAGCAGCCGCAGGTAGTCGTAGATTTCCGTCGCGGTAGCCACCGTGGAGCGCGGATTGCGCGTGGTGTTTTTCTGCCGGATGGCTACGGCCGGCGCGATGCCGTCTATCTCATCCACGTCCGGCTTTTCGATGCGCTCGAGAAACTGCCGCGCGTAGGCCGAGAGCGATTCCACGTAGCGCCGCTGCCCTTCGGCGTAGATGGTGTCGAAGGCGAGCGATGATTTGCCCGAGCCGCTGACTCCGGTGAGGACGGTGATGGCGTCGTGGGGGATGTCGAGGTCAATGTTTTTCAGGTTGTGCACCCGCGCGCCGCGCACGCGGATCACTTCGCCGGCAACAAGTTTTTTCGTGGCTGCCTGAGTCTCTGTGGCCAACGGGGGAACCCCACAGCGCGCCTGCCAGCGCCTCGCTAAACTTTCCATTATAGGCTACCCGCACCAGCTCCGAAAGCGTCGGCGCCCCACGAACGGGTGTGGTAGATTGTGGCGGCGACGAAGCGATGGCGTTCGAGCGGGTCATCTGGATTGTGCTGGACAGCGTGGGCCTCGGCCCGCTACCTGACGCCGCCGACTACGGCGACGCCGGCCGCGACACGCTCGGCCATATCGCCGGGACGCGCGCAGCACAGGGCAGCCCGCTGCGCCTGCCCAATCTCGTCCGGCTGGGACTGGCCAACATTGTCCCGCTGGCCGGGCTGTCCGCGGAGAACGAGCCGCTCGGCGCCTACGCCATGGGCGCAACGGTTTCTCCCGGCAAAGACACCACCACCGGTCACTGGGAGATGGCCGGCATCTTTCTGGACCGCGCGTTTCCTACCTACCCCGCCGGTTTTCCGCCGGAGGTGATCGAGCCGTTCGAGCGGGCCATCGGCCGCAAGGTGCTGGGCAACAAGCCGGCGTCGGGCACGGAAATCATCAAGGAACTGGGCCCAGAGCATCTGCGCACGGGCTGGCCGATTGTTTACACGTCGGCGGACAGCGTGTTTCAGATTGCGGCTCACGAAGAGGTGATTCCCGTCGCCGAGCTTTACCGCATCTGCGAGGTCGCGCGGAAAATTCTCGACGGGCCGCATCGCGTGGGGCGGGTGATTGCGCGGCCGTTTTCAGGGCAGCCGGGCAGTTTCAGGCGCACCGAACGGAGGCACGACTACGCTGTGGCCCCGCCGCGGCCAATGCTGCTCGACGTGCTGGCCGACCGTGGTGTGCCGGTTTTCGGCGTGGGCAAGATCCACGACATTTATAACGGCCGCGGCGTGACTGACTACGCGACCACGAAGAACAACGCCGACGGTATGGCCACGCTTACCGCCACCCTCGAAGCGCGCCCGCACGGGCTGATTTTCGCCAACCTGGTGGACTTCGACCAGCTCTATGGCCATCGCAAAGACGTGGAAGGCTTCGCGCGGGCGCTGGAAGAATTCGATGCGCTGCTGGCGCCGCTGCTCGCGCGGCTGCGCACCACCGACCTGCTGCTGATTACCGCGGACCATGGTTGCGACCCCTGCCCGTGTTCGGCTTCGACGGACCATTCGCGCGAATACGTGCCGATTCTGGCCTGCAGCCCGGGCGGGCGTCGCGGCGTCGCGCTGGGCGTGCGCAGCACGCTGGCCGACATGGGCCAGACCGTCGCCGAAAACTTCGGCGGCCGCATCCCCCACGGCGAGAGTTTCTTGAAGCAACTTTGTGGCGGTCGTCCGGCTTGAATGGCGCCGGTGCTACTGGCCGCCGCCGGCTTCTTCTTTGGCGGCATAGTAGCCGGCGCGGGTGCGCACAGTGAGCTTGCCTTTGCCCCGCGGCGGCTTCAGTTCCACTTTGACGCGGCGGAATGATCCGTCCTTGGCGTGGTTGGTGGGGTAGTACGCCAGGGTGTACTGGTTGCGGACGTCGCGCGCAATCTGTCGGCAGATTTCATCTACGTCGTGCAGCTCTTCGGGGAAGAAGGCCAGGCCGCCGCTGGCCTCGACGATGTTCTCCAGGATGCGGCGCTGCTTGCGGATTTCGCGGCGGTTTTCGTCGGCGAAAAGGCCGATGGCGTAGATGATGGCATCGGAAAGCTGCACTTCCCGCATGGCGCGTTCCAGGGAATTGTGGCTGGCGTTATCGGCACCGTCGCTAACCAGCAGGATGGCGCGCTTGTCACGCGTGCCTTTTTTCAGGTGGTCAAGCGAGCTGATCAGGGCGTCGTAGAGCGCTGTGGCGCCGCGGGAATCAATTCGCTCGAGCGCTTCGCGGAGCTCGTTGACGTCGTTGGTGAAGTCTTTTTCGATGTCTAGATAGTAGTCGTCGTTGAAATTTACGACGAAGACTTCATCGTCGGGGTTGCTGGCTTCGATGAAGGCCAGCGCGGCGGCATTCACCTTTTCGCGCTTGGCGCGCATGCTGCCGCTGTTGTCAATCACCAACCCGACGGTGATGGGGATGTCTTCACGGCGGAAGATCTCCAGTTTTTGCTCGACGCCGTCTTCAAAAACCTTGAAATGTTCCGGCTTCAGATCGGGCACGAAATGGCCGCGCTGGTCGAGCACGGTGGCGTGTAGCACGACCAGGTTGACGTCAGCGCGGATGCGGTAATCGTCCGGCCTGCGCCGGGAGTCCTGCTGCGCCGCGGCCGGAGAAAGGCTGGCGAACGCAAGCAAAGCAGTCAGCAGCGCACTCGCAAACACCAGGAGGATGCGTTCACTGCTTCGGGGCGTAGTAGCCCGTTTTGTGATAGGTCTGCAGCGGAGGCAGTCCCCGCGGCGGCTCCAGCTTGACTTTGATCTTCCGCCATTCCCCGTCGTGTTCCCGGTTGCTCGGCCTGTATCCCAGAACATACTGGTTTCGCAGCTCCATGCTGATTTTGGTGGCGATGTCCGGCAGGTCGTTCAGGTCCTGCACTTCGAAGACGCGGCCACCGGTCATCTCCGTCAGCTCGCCGAGCAGCGCCGGACCCTGCCGGATTTCGGGCTGCGTGCGGTAGCCGAGCGGGTCGTAGATGCCGATGGCGTACAGCTGAACGTCGGATTCGCGCACAAAGTTGCGAATGTCGCGTTCATTGTACCGGCTATGGTTATCGCCTCCATCGGATATGATGAGCAGAGCGCGCTTGGTGTTGCGTGCGCCTTTCATCTGGCTCAATCCGAGATAGATGCCGTCCAGCAGCGCGGTGCGGCCCTTCGCCGCAGTGTACATCAGGCGGGTCTGCAATTCCTCGACGCTGGAAGTGAACCGGCTCACTAGTTCAGCACGGTCGTTGAAGCTGACGAGGAAGAACTCGTCCTGCGGATTGGCGGTTTTGAAGAACTGCACGGCGGCCAGCCGGGCCTTGTCCAGCTTGTTGGACATACTGCCGCTGAGGTCGAAGACGACGCCGATGGAGATGGGCACATCTTCGCTGGAAAAGTGGACAATCTCCTGTTCGACCTTGTCTTCGTACACGCGGAAGTGGTCGCGTTCCAGGCCGGTTACCAGGCGGTAATACGGGTCGGTGACCGTGACGTTCACCAGTACCAGTTCCACGTCAATACGGATGGCGCGGTCGTCCTTGGAAGGCCCCGCTGGTGGCGGGGCCGTGGTGATGTCGCGGGGATTCTGCGCGAAAGCGGATGAGTTGATCAGCGCGCACGCGGCCAGCAGAATCGCGGTGCAGGTGAGCTGGCTGGCCCGCTGGTTCACCGTTTCCCCCTCGGCCGTGCCCGCGGCTTCTGCCGCGCAGAATTGCACCGGCACGACCTTACCAGCTGATTTATTCTAGCACGCTCGGAGCGCGTTTCAAGTCTGTGCTAGCATGAATCCTAGCACCGGATTGCACGCCATGGTCAAGAGAAAAGATGCGGTTTCCGCAGTGCTCGCCGTCATCCCCGCGCGCTACCATGCCTCCCGCTTTCCAGGGAAGCCGCTCGTGGAGGTCGCCGGCAAGCCGATGCTGCAGCACGTTTGGGAACGCGCCGGGCGCGCCGAACGCGTGGCTCGCCTGCTGGTGGCCACCGACGACGAGCGCATCGCCGCAGCCGTGCGCCGCTTTGGCGGCGAGGCCGAACTCACCCGCACCGACCACGCCTCCGGCACCGACCGCCTGGCCGAAGTCGCCGCGCGCTTCGAAGCGGAAATCTACGTCAACGTGCAGGGCGATGAACCGCTCATCGAGCCAGCGGCGATTGACGCCGCCATTGAAGCCATCTTGGCCGATCCGGAGGTCCCAGTGGCCACGCTGTGCACGCCCATTACTCGCGCGGAAGACATCATGGACCCCAACGTCGTAAAAGTCGTCCGCGATTTCTGCGACGACGCGCTGTATTTCTCGCGTGCGCCGGTGCCCTGGGTGCGCGAGCAGCAGGCACGGATCGCGGTGCGCCACCTGAAGCACATCGGGCTGTACGTCTACCGCCGCGACCCGCTGCTCGAGTTCCCTACGCTGCCGCCGGGCGACTTGGAACGCGTCGAGCGGCTCGAACAGTTGCGCTGGCTGGAAAACGGCTACCGCATCCGCGTGGCCGAGACCGCCTACGACGCCGTCAGTGTGGACGTTCCCGAAGACGTGGCCCGCGTCGAAGCTCTGCTCGCCCAGCGTGCCTAATTCGCTTGATGCGGCCAGCGGTTCCCCCGAAATTCCTGAATTGACACCCGGGCGGGTTACGACGATAATGCCTTGTACGCGCACTTCATCGGAGGTCGGATCCTACCCTGCACGCCGCGGAAGCCAACGGGCCGAAAACTGTAATCACGCGCCCGAAATTCATCTTTGTCACCGGCGGCGTCGTATCTTCTCTGGGCAAAGGGCTCTCGGCGGCCTCGATGGGCTGCCTGCTGGAATCGCGGGGGTTGCGCGTCACCCTGCAGAAGTGCGACCCCTACCTGAACGTGGACCCGGGTACGATGTCGCCGTATCAGCACGGCGAAGTGTTCGTCACTGAAGACGGCGCGGAAACCGATCTCGACCTCGGCCATTATGAACGCTTCACCTCCACACGGCTAACCCGCGACCACAACTGGACCACTGGCCGCATCTACGAAAACATTTTGGCGCGCGAGCGCCGCGGCGACTACCTGGGCAAAACCGTGCAGGTCATCCCGCACGTCACCGATGCAATCAAGGCTGCGTTTCGGAAAGTCGCCGACCCCTCGACTGCGCTCGCAGCAGGCGCCGTGGACGTGGTTATCGTCGAAATCGGCGGCACCGTGGGCGACATCGAATCGCTGCCGTTCCTGGAAGCCATCCGGCAGATGCGGCTCGAGCTGGGAACGGAAAATACCGTCTTCGTCCACGTCACGCTGGTACCGTTCATCCCCACCGCCGGCGAGCTGAAGACCAAGCCCACACAGCACAGCGTCAAGGAACTTCTCAGTCTGGGAATTCAGCCGGACATCTTGCTGTGCCGCAGCGACCGTCCGATCCCGCGCGAGGTGAAGGCCAAAATCGCGCTGTTCTGCAACGTGAAAGAGTCGTGCGTGATTTCCGCCGAAGACGTCAGCTCGATCTACGAACTGCCGCTGGCCCTGCACCGCGAAGGGCTGGACGAGCAGGTGCTGCGGCTGCTGCACGTCGAAGCCGCCCCGGCCAACCTCGAGCGCTGGGAGCGGCTGCTCGATCGCGTGCGCCATCCCGAAGACGAAGTCCGCGTCGGCGTCGTCGGCAAATACGTGCAGCTCGAAGATGCCTACAAGAGCCTCCGCGAAGCGCTGGTTCACGGCGGCTTCGCCCACAAGCTGCGCACCGTGCTGGAATGGATCGAAGCCGAAGAGATTGACTCCGTCGCAGAAGCGGCGCGGCGGCTGCGCCACGTGGATGCTTTGCTTGTGCCCGGCGGCTTCGGCAAACGCGGCATCCAGGGCATGATTTACGCCATCCAGTACGCCCGCGAAACGAAGCTGCCTTATTTCGGCATCTGTCTGGGCATGCAGTGTGCCACCATTGAATTCGCGCGCAACGTCGCCGGGCTGGAAGGCGCCGATTCCACCGAATTCAATCCTTCGGCGCCGCACCGCGTCATCTACAAGCTGCGCGAGCTGCTCGGCGTCGAAGAGATGGGCGGCACCATGCGCCTGGGCGCGTGGCCGAATCGCCTGGAACCGGATTCGCTGGCCGCTCAGGCTTACGGCACCACCGAAATCAGCGAACGCCACCGCCACCGCTACGAGTTCAACCGAGACTACGAAAAGATTCTCACCGAGCATGGCCTGCGCATCACCGGCAGGACGCACGATGGCACCTACGTCGAAATCGTAGAGCTCCCCGGACACCCGTGGTTCCTCGGCTGCCAGTTCCATCCCGAGTTCAAATCCAAGCCACTCGAGCCCCACCCGCTGTTTGCGTCATTCATCCGCGCCGCTTACCACCATAAGCTGCGCCTCCTGTCGCTGCCCGAAGAAGCCCGCGCACTCCCGCAGAGCAGGATGCGCACCTCACCGCAGCCGAAGACCGGCAAGGGTACGCCCGCACTGGGTACCCATTGAAAACCGGCGGCTTCCCGCATAGGCTTTGACCTGTCGTGAGCAGCGAACACCAGCCCGGACGCGATGCCAGCAGCGCCTTCGAAATCGGCGGCCTCCGCCTGGGAGCCGGCGCGCCCTTGTTCCTGATTGCCGGCCCGTGCGTGATTGAAAGCGAATCACACGCGCGGATGCTGGCCGAACGCCTGGCCGAAATCGCCCGAAGCTTGAAGTTGCCGTTCATCTACAAGGCGTCGTACGACAAGGCCAACCGCACCTCGGTGAATTCCTTCCGCGGCCCGGGATTACAAGCAGGCCTTCGCATTCTGAAAAAGATTCGCGACGAACTCGGCGTGCCAGTGCTCACCGACGTGCACGAGCCCGCGCAGGCCGCCCCGGCGGCAGAAGTCTGCGACGTCCTGCAAATCCCCGCGTTTCTGTGTCGGCAGACGGACCTGCTGCTGGCGGCGGGCAAGACAGGCCGCGCGGTCAATGTCAAAAAGGGCCAGTTCCTTTCACCGCAGGAGATGGTTCACGCGGTGGAGAAAATCGCTACCACCGGCAACCGCCGCATCCTGCTGACCGAGCGGGGCACTTCCTTCGGCTACCAGAACCTCGTTGTGGACATGCGCAGTTTCCCGATTCTCCGCCGGCTCGGCTACCCGGTCGTGTTTGACGTGACGCACTCGGTGCAACTGCCCGGCGGGGCTGGGAACGCCTCGGGCGGCCAGCCGGAATTCATCGAGCCGCTGGCGCGGGCTGCCGTCGCCGCAGGTGTCGACGGCCTCTTTATGGAAGTCCACGACAATCCCGCCGCGGCCAAATCCGACGGCGCAAACGCCGTGCCGCTCGACCGCATGCCCGCGCTCATCGAACGGCTGGTCCGGCTGGCGGCGCTGACGCGCGAATGGAGCTGACGTGAGCCGCGAAACTGCCTGCCGGGTGCTGCGCATCGAAGCGGAAGCCATCGAAGGACTGCTGGCCCGGCTCGATGAGCGCTTCGACCGTGCCGTCGAGTTGCTGCTCGGCTGCAAAGGCCGCGTAATCGTCACCGGCATGGGCAAGTCCGGCCTGATCGGCAGAAAAATCGCTGCCACATTCGCCAGCACCGGCACGCCCTCGGTGTTCCTGCACGCTGCCGAAGCGTTGCACGGCGATCTGGGCATCCTGCTGCGCGACGACCTGCTGCTGGCGATCTCCTACAGCGGCGAAAGCGAAGAAATCGTCGCGCTGCTCGAGCCCGCCCGGCGGCTGGGTCTGCCGGTGGTGGCGCTGACCGGCAATCTGAAATCGCCGCTGGCGGCGGGCAGCGACGTCGCGCTGGACATCAGCGTGAAGGAAGAAGCCTGCTCGCTGAACCTCGCCCCCACGGCTTCCACTACGGCCGCACTGGCGATGGGCGATGCGCTGGCCATCGCCTTGCTTGAACGCCGCGGCTTCAGCAGCGAGCAGTTTGCCGCGCTGCACCCGGCCGGGCGGCTGGGCAAAAAGCTGAAGCGCGTCGGCGACCTGATGCACCGGGGCGAAGATGTCCCGCGCGTCAGCCCGGCTGCGCCGATGCCCGACGTGATCTACGAAATGAGCCGCAAAGGCCTGGGCATGACCGCCGTGGTCGAAGACACGAACCGCGCCGTGGGCATCATCACCGATGGCGACCTGCGCCGGCTGATGCAGAAACGCAAAAAGGAAGCGCTCGAGCTGACCGCGGGCGAGGCCATGACGCGCAACCCGCAGACGATTGCCTCGTCCGAGCTGGCTGCCACCGCGTTGCGCATCATGGAACAGCGCAAGATTACTTCGCTGCTCGTGACCGATCAGGATGGCCGGCTCGAGGGTGTGGTGCACCTGCACGATTTGTGGACGCTGCAACTTTTCTAACGGGTCGAAATCAGTGGCGAGTGGCTCGTGTGGCGAATCAGTCCGCTGCCTAGTTGCTATCCGCCGGCCACGAACCACTCCCCACTTGTTCTTTGTGGAGCGATGGCCGCCAAAGCGAGCCGCAACGTCAACCCCCGCGCGCGCCGCATCAAGCTGCTGCTGATGGACGTGGACGGCGTGCTCACCGATGGGCGCATCTATCTGCAATCACTCCCCGACGGCTCGGCGCTGGAGATCAAGGCCTTCAACGCCTGGGACGGTGCCGGGCTGAAGATGCTCCGCGCGGCGGGCATCCGCACCGGAGTCATCACCGGGCGCGGTTCTGCCGCCACCGACCGCCGCGCCCACGAAGTGGGCATGGAATTCGTCTTCCAGGAGCAGCCGGAGAAACTCCCCGCCTACGATGAAATTCTCCGCAACGCCGGTGTACGCGATGAAGAGGTCGCCTACATCGGTGACGACCTGCCCGACCTGCCGGTGCTGCGCCGCGTCGGGCTGGCCGTGGCCGTGGCCAACGCCGCCGCCGAAGTCAAGCGCGCCGCGCACTACGTGACGAAACGCACCGGCGGCGAAGGCGCCGTCCGCGAAGTCGTCGAGCTTATCCTCAAAGCCCAGGGCAAGTGGGTCGCCGCCATCCGCAATGCCCGCGCCTGATCGAAGGCCTGCGCGCACAGCGGAGAAACACGCGCCGCTTTACCGCCGCGCCGCGTGATTCGTGGAGGAGTTTTTCGTTTGCCCGGTTGGGCACACGCGGGTGGCAAACCGGTGGAAGGTTTTTGTGGCTCTGCGTAGGCTATTCGCCTAGACTCTCGGCCAACCCGGCGCTCATTGATCAATGACGAGCCCTGGCGCCTGAGCGGTGCGTTGCGGTTTTGTAACTTCATCTTCGCCACAGTGCTGTTGTCGGCTGCGGGCACCTGCGCGCAGCAATCTTCCGAACCGGTGCCGCTAAGGGAACCGCAGCGAGCCACCCCCGGACAAAAACCCTCGAGCGTACCGCAGGCGGCAGCGCGAACGTCCGCTGTCGAGCCATCAGTTTCCGGCGAACCGGCTGCTCCGGCGCAGCCGCAGCCCGGGCTGAAGGACCTTCCGCTGACGATTCTGAAAGACCAGAAAAAATTGTGGCTGCGCGCGCTGCGTCCGCAGGCCGGCGATGCGCCCCGCCTGCTCGGCCTGGGTGCGCTGACGGCCGGGATGCTGGCGCTCGACGAACCGGTCGCAGTGCCGATGACCGACGACCCGCCTGGTCGCGGCTACCGCTTCAGCAACCGAGTCGGCCAATTGAGCAGCGGCTGGGTGGATTTCGGCATTGCCGGAACGTTTTATCTGGCCGGGCGCTGGCGGGGCAACCAGCGCGCGCAGGCCACAGGGCTGCTCGGCTTGCGCGCGGTAGCAGACACGCTCCTCCTAGTGCAGACCGTCAAAGCGATTACGCAGCGGCCGCGCCCGGCGAACCACTTCGGATTGCAGCAGCGCAAGGCGGAAGGCAAATTTTTCACGGGAGGGAATTCGTTTCCTTCCGGGCACGCCGCGCAAGCTTGGGCTCTGGCCACCGTCGTGGCGCACCAGTACCGCGAAAAACGCTGGGTGCAAGTTACCGCCTTCGGTTTGGCAGGGGTTGTTTCCGGCGCGCGCATCGGGGCGCGGAAGCACTTTGTCAGTGATGTGGTGGTGGGCAGCCTGCTCGGTTACTTGATCGGGCGGCACGTGCTGCGCGACAGCGAAAAAAGTCTGCTCGCAATCGCCGGCTGGCAGGTGATGCCGCACCCGGCACCGGGCGGCGGCGCGGCGGTCACGCTCCTCTGGCAGCGCTGAGATTCACTCTTGCTGGTCTGCACGGTTTGCAGCCAGCCCCTGCGGCAGCGATCCCTCGCCAGCAGCGCGCAAACCCTTCCCCGCACAACCGCAGCGACTTGAAGATCCGATGTCTGCGATCGGCAATGTGCTAGCTTAGATTTGAGCTCTGAGATCTGAAATTGCAGAAGGCTGGAGCGGGCGATGGGAATCGAACCCACGTCCGAAGCTTGGGAAGCTTCTATTCTGCCATTGAACTACGCCCGCTCGGACGCACCGAGCATAAAACAGAAATTCCTTGCGGGCAAGACGGTACCGCTCTAGACTCCGCGCATGCTGAATCCTCCCGGTGATCCTGGTTACTACGTCGGCTGGGGCACGCTGGCGCTGATCAACGCGGGACTGGCTCAGGCGAAGGGGCGCAGCGGGCTGGGCTGGTTTCTCGGCTCGTTGTTCCTCGGGCCGATTGCCACCTTCCTGATTGTGATATTTGATCGCAAATGATTCGGTGAGCCGCCGCTCGGCCGCTGCGCCACTTCGCGACTCGGCCTCCGCATGGTTGTGCTAAATTAGCCGCTCGACTTTCGCCGGCCGCCGCCGGCGACACCGGAGGAACCGTGGCCTACCGCGACCTGCGCGAGTTCATCCAAACATTGGAAAAAGAACGCGAACTGGTGCGCATCCGCGAAGAAGTGGACCCGGTGCTGGAGATCACGGAAATCACCGACCGGGTGACGAAAGCGGGCGGGCCGGCGCTGCTGTTTGAGCGGCCGAAAGGTTCGCGCATGCCGCTCCTGATTAACATGCTCGGAACGCACCGGCGGATGCATCTGGCGCTCGAAGTCGACCGGCTGGAAGATGTCGCCGGCCGGATTCGTTCCCTTCTTGACTTCCAGTCGCCGCAGGGTCTGCTCGACAAAGTCAAAATGTTGCCCAAGCTGGCTGAGCTGGGCTCGTTTTTTCCGCAGACGGTGCGCAGTGGCCCGTGCAAGGAAGTCGTACGCAAAGAAAACTTTTCGCTCGCCGAGCTGCCCATCCTGAAATGCTGGCCGCAGGACGCCGGGCGCTTCATCACCTGGCCGCTCGTCATCACCAAAAATCCGGAAACAGGCAAGCGCAACGTGGGCGTCTATCGCATGCAGGTCTTCGACGACCGCACCACTGCGATGCACTGGCAGACCCAGAAGCATGGCGCCGAACACTTCCGCCGTGCGCGCGCCGCTTCACCGGAAGGAAAACTGGAGGTTGCGGTGGCCATCGGCTCCGACCCGGTGACTTGCCTCGCAGGTATCCTGCCCATCCCGCCCGACCTGGACGAAATGTTGTTCGCCGGATTTCTGCGCCGCGAGGCGGTGGAGATGGTGCGCTGCGAAACCGTGAACCTGGAAGTGCCCGCCAACGCGGAGATCGTGCTCGAAGGCTACGTCCACCTGAACGAGCTGCGCACCGAAGGACCTTTCGGCGATCACACCGGCTTCTATTCGCTCGAAGGCGATTACCCCGTCTTTCACATTTCCTGCATGACGCATCGCAAGGACCCTATCTACCTGACAACGATTGTTGGGCCGCCGCCGCAGGAAGACTATTTTATGGGTCATGCCGTCGAACGGATTTTTCTGCCGGTGATGCAGATGCAGTACCCGGAGATTGTGGACCTTTCCATGCCGCCGGAAGGAATTTTTCACAACCTGATGATTGTTTCGATTCGCAAGTCGTATCCTGGGCATGCGCGAAAAATTATGAACGCTATCTGGTCGCTCGGTCAGGCGATGTTTACCAAGGTGCTGGTCGTGGTGGACCACGACGTGGACGTGCACAACTACCGTGAAGTGGTCTGGAAGGCGCTGTGCTCGATTGACCCTCAGCGCGACGTGCAGTTCACCCTCGGGCCGGTGGATACGCTCGACCACTCCGCCCGGATGCAGGACTTCGGCTCGAAGATGGGCATTGACGCTACCCGCAAGTGGACTGCAGAGGGCTTCGCGCGGCCCTGGCCGGACGAAATCAAGATGTCCGCGGAAGTAAAGGCGCGGATAGACCGCTTGTGGGCCAAGCTCGGCCTTTAAGTTCCTCCACAACCCCGTGGTTTTGCCCGGTGAACCGAACAGTCGGCCCTCACCTGTGCTGAAAGCAGCAACCCAACGGCCTGCACAAAATCCCGCGATTTTCCTGCAAAAATGCCACAATTCGCGGCGCCGCCTAGTGCTTGTCCTATCCGATACTTGACACCGTAACGGGAGAAGGCGATAACCGCGGATAGTACCGCTGTCTTAGTAGTACTAGGACGGCAGAAAGGCTGAGCGAGGGGTCGGAGCCTTGGGGCCCTGGGGCGGCGTTCCGATGTCGGAATCCCGTGAAGCGATAAACCTGCGTCAGGCGTCGAGTTATCTGGGCGTTTCGCCCGACACGCTATATCGCTATCTGTCGGAGTACCGCATCCCCGCGTTCAAGCTTGGCAACCGCTGGAAGTTCAAGAGGACACTGCTGGATCGCTGGATGGAGCGTGAAATCCTGCGGTCGATTGAGGAGAGCGGGAGCTAGTCCCGCGGCGCGGGACAGTCCCCATCGAGGAAAGGCATGGCCAAGCAAAAGCAACTGTTTGGATTGGACATCGGTTCGAGTTCAGTGAAGGCCGTGGAATTGAAAAAGACCAAACACGGCTACGAACTGCAGAATTTCGACCTCGAGCCGCTGGAGCCGGATACCGTGGTGGACGGCGCCATCATGGACGCGCCGCGGGTGGCGGAAAAAATCGTCAGCATCTGCGAAGGGCAGCGCATCAAGACGAAGAACGTTGCCACCGCCGTCTCGGGACACTCGGTGATCGTGAAGCGCGTGCCCATGCCGCTGATGACCGAGGAAGAGCTGTACGACCGCATCCAGGCCGAGGCCAGCCAGCACATCCCCTTCGATGTGGCTGACGTGAACCTGGACTACAACGTGTTCGAGGCCGGTGCGACGCAGATGGATGTCCTGCTGGTGGCGGTAAAGAAGGACAAGATTCTGAACCACACCAACGTCCTGGCGCAGGCCGGTAAGACCCCGGTGGTCGTGGATATTGACGCCTTCGCGCTGCAAAACTGCTTCGAGACAAACTACGAACACCCCGACGAGACCATCGCCCTGCTGAACATCGGCGCCAGCGTGATGAACATTAATATCGTCCGCGACGGCGTGCCCCTGTTTACCCGCGACGTCTCCGTGGGTGGCAACCAGTACACCGATGCGCTGCAGAAGGAACTGGACCTGAGCTTCGATGATGCCGAGCGGCTAAAGAAGGGCGAGGCGCTGGCCGGCGTCAGCGAGGATCAGAAGCTCGCCATCCTGCGTACCGTCTCTGATATTTTGATTCTGGAAATTCAGAAAACGTTCGACTTTTTCCGCGCTACTGCCACCGGAGAGAATATCCAGAGGATTTATGTGGCCGGTGGTTCGGCCCGCGTGCCGGGTTTGCTGGATCTGTTGCGCGAAGAGTTTGCTGTGCCGGTTGAAGAGCTGGATCCACTGCGGCGGATTGTGATCCCACCCGGGCGTCACAATGAGACCCGCTTGCGGGAACTTGCCCCGCGGCTGGCCATTGCGGTTGGACTGGCTCTGAGGAGCTTCGACGAAGCATGATTCGAATCAACCTACTCGGTCGTCCCCGTCCCAAGGTCCGCCGCGCGGCAGTGCCGCTGGGCTCCACCTTGCAACTGCTCTCGCCGCTGCTGGTGGTGCTGCTGGCCTTCATCGTCCTGTGGGTGCATCACCAGGCGATGGATTCCGAACTCACCGCCAAGCGGGAAGAGCTGAGCAAGCTGCGCGCTGACAAGGCACAACTCGAACAGTTGAAGCAGCAGATTGAAGCCTTCGAGCGGCAGAAGGCGCAGCTCCAGCAGCGCATTGAGGTCATCGAGGCGCTGCGTCGGCAGAAAACCGGCGGCCAGGAGCTGCTCGATATCGTGGCTACCACCGTGTCACGCACCGCCGAGCTCTGGCTCACCAACCTGGAGCGCAAAGGCAATACGCTGCTGATGGAAGGCAGCGCCGGCTCGATTACCGCCGTAGCCAACTACATCACGCAACTGAAGCGCTCCGGCTACTTCACCAACGTCGAAATCAAGGAATCGAAGCAGGACGAGCGCAGCACCGCCGTGGCCATTTTCCACTTCACGCTCACGGCGGATTTCACCTTGCCCGAATCACGGGTGGCTGCCCGGGCGGGCGGGGACTAGGGGGCGCGGGATGGCCTTTTCGTTTCGGGAACTTCCGTGGTACCTCCAGGCGCTGGTTTACCTGCTCCTGCTGGTGGTGATTATCGCCACCGGGGAATACGCGCCGTACTCCCCGGTGCGTGACAAACGGCAGGAACTCGAGCGGACCCAGGCCGAAGTGGCTGCCCTGACGCAGGAAGTGGCCCTGCTCCAAGATGTGCAGCGGCGCCATTCCCAGTTCCGCACCGAAACCGAAGCCCTGCAGCGCCAGCTCGACACCCTGCGCGCCATCGTCCCGGAAGAAAAGGAAGTGGACGAATTCATCCGCATTCTGCAAAGCGCGGCGGCGGCTTCGAACGTTTCCATCCGCCGCATAACCGCCAAGCCGGTTACGCCGCGCGACTACTACAACGAACTGCCTTTCGAGCTGGAAATTGACGGCCCGTACTTCGCCGTTATGGAATTCTTCGCGCGTCTGGGGCGCATCTCGCGGATTATCAACGTCGGCGATTTGGACTTCGAGGGCCTGGCCACCGCACGCACGAAAAAATTCCCGGTGCGGCCCGGCACCACGGTCACCGGCGTTGTGACCGCCACAACTTTCTTTACCAAGGGAGCCGAAGCCGCTGCAGCCGCGCCGCCGGCTGCCGCACAACCCGGCCGGCGGCCGGCGGCAAAACAACCGGCCAAGTAAGGGCAAGAGGGCCATGATGCCACGTGCCTGCTTTTGGATAACGATTTTCGTAGCCTTGCTGCTCGCTGCGAGCGCCGACGGCCTCGCACAGACGGGCGCCCAGGAATCCGAGCAGCAGCCAGCTTCCCGGCGCGACCCGTTTGACCCGCTGGTCAGCGTTACGCAGCCGGGAAAACGCTCGCTACCGCAGCGGCTGCCTCCGGGCAAGGCCGGGCTGGTGATTTCGCTGCTGCGGGTGGACGGCATCGTGAAAGCGCCGAGCGGGATGATTGCCGTGGTCAGCAACCAGCAGGACCGCGTGTACTTCCTGCGCGAAGGTGACCAGCTCTACGACGGCGTCGTCGAGCGCATCACCCTGGACGCGGTCGTCTTCCGCGAATCCACCAAGGATCCTTTTGGCCGGCCCATCGAGCGGCAGGTGACCAAGCAAATTTACCCTAGTGCAGGAGAATAAAGTGATGAGCACCAACTGGCGGGTCCCGCACGGCGGGATGGCGATATTCCTGATTGCGGTGCTGGCCTGGGCCAGCGCTGCCGCGACCCGGGCCGCGACCGATAGCACCGGCGCGTCGGCGCCGGTGGTGCGCCTCGAGGCCGTGGTGGACTCGCAGACCGTCCGCTTCGAGGCCGAATCCACTGGGGCGCTTGAATTCGTTACCCATCGGCCCACCGAGCGACTGTTTGTCGTGGACTTCGCCGGGCAGGCGCCGGCGTCTTCGTCATACGCACAGGTGCTCGATTCCGCCCTGGTCAGCAGCTACCGTATCCTGCAACATCGCGGCGGCGCACAGCCCATCGTGCGCCTTGAAGTTTTGCTGCGCCAGCCACTTGAGCCGCACGTCGAGCGCCGCGGCGAAAACGCCCTCACGGTCGTATTTGGCATGCAGAACTCGGCTGCGGCCGCAACGGTGACGAAAGCTGCCTCGGCCGCTGAACTCGCCGCCGCGCCGGCCACCGCCATCCGCAACGTGGTAGTCAGCCAGGTCGAGGGCCGTACCCAGGTGCGCGTGGAGGGTAACGGCAAGCTGGCTTACCGCACGATGCGGCTGTCAAATCCCGACCGGCTGGTGCTGGACTTTGAAAACACTCGCGCCCACGTGGCGCGCCGGCTGATTCCGGGCGGGCACAAGCCGGTGGAAAGCGTGCGGGTGGGACAGTTCAAGGAAAATGTGACGCGCGTAGTTATCAACCTGGACTCACGGTCCGCCTACGAGGTAACCGCCGAGGATAGCCGCCTGACAGTCGTCTTTGGCGCAACGGCCGCAACACGAGTGCCCGAACACCCGCTCACCGCGGGCGTGGCGCACCCCGCGCCGGCTAGTACAGGAAGCACAGTGCAACCGATGGTTGCTCCCGAAATCACCGGGATGGACGCCAGGAACTTGCCGCTGCCTGCCTTCCTGACTCAGCCCACGGCGGCACTGGCCAGCCTCCAGCACGTGGCTGCACCTCCGGCAGAGCCTACCAAGGCAGAGCGCCACGGTTCGGCGGAAGCGCAAACCGGCGCTGGCGAGCCGGCGACCGCTTCCCCTGCTGCGGCGCAGCCATCGGCCGCATCGGTGGTGCCCGGGCAGTACACCGGCGAGCCGATTTCCGTGAACCTGAAAGACGTCGACTTGAAAGATTTCTTCCGGCTCATTCACGAAATCAGCGGGCTGAACGTGGTGCTCGACCCGAACATCAGTGGCTCGCTGACCATCGTGCTCGATGACGTGCCGTGGGACCAGGCGCTCGACATTGTGCTGCGCAACAACAACCTGGACAAGCAACTGGAAGGCAACGTCCTGCGCATTGCTACCCGCGAGACCCTGAAGAAGGAAGCGGAAATGCTGCGCGACCTGCAGCGCGCGCAGGCCGAGGCCGTCGAGCCGGTCACCACCACCCGCGTGCTCAGCTACGCCAAGGCCAGTTCGATTCGCGACACTCTGAAGCGCTTCCTTTCTTCTCGCGGCGAGATTCTCTCCGACGACCGCTCGAACATGCTGATTATCCGCGACATCCCGTCGGTGCTGCCCACGATGGACAATCTGATTGCCCAGCTCGACCAGAAATCGCAGCAGGTGGAAATCGAAGCGCGGGTGGTGGCCGCCACGCGCCAGTTCTCGCGCGAAATCGGCACCCAGTTCGGCTTTGCCACCACCGCCGCGGGCGGCCGCACGCTGTTCGGCGGCGTGCTCGGCAGCGATGAATTCACCAGTCCCGTGTCGCGCGGACCCGGTCTGCCGCCGCCGCCCCTGGTAGTCGGCGACACCGAAGGCCAGATTCCGCTGAATACCAATCTGGGCGCGCGTACACCCACCAGTGGCTTCACCTTTGCGCACGCTTCACCGAACCTGGCACTGGACTTCATCATTACCGCGGCGGAATCACGCGGCGTGGGCAAGCTGCTCTCCAAGCCCAAGGTGATGACTCAGAACAACGAAAAGGCCGAGGTCAAGCAGGGCACCAAGATCCCCGTGCAGACCATCATCAACAACACCATCACCGTGCAGTTCATTGACGCGGTGCTGAAGCTCGAAGTCACGCCGCAAATCACCGCCGAAGGCACCATCTTCATGGACGTGCTGGTGGAAAACACAGCGATCGATCCCGGTATCGAGCGGATACAGGGCATCCCCGCACTGACCACCCAGGCCACTTCCACCAAAATCACCGTGCCCGACGGCGGCACCTTCGTCATCGGCGGCGTGATTATTTCGTCGCAGCGGACCGATATCGCGCAGGTGCCGCTGTTCGGCAGCATCCCGGTGATCGGCCACCTGTTCAAGCGCACCACGGTGAGCACGCAGTCGCAGGAGTTGCTCTTCTTCATCACCCCGCGCATCATACCCAACTGACGGCATCTGGCCGCGGCCGCTGTCTTTCGCTCCGGCGGGCAGCGGGCCCGCAGCCTGCCTGGTGCCGCCTTGCCACCGGCATGACGGCTCTGTATCGCCTGCGTTTGAAAAAGCTTCGCGACCGGCTCGAGCGCGAACGCGCCGATGCCTTTCTCGTTACGCACCGGCCGAATGTCTTCTACCTGTGCGGGTTCACCGGCAGTGCCGGCGCGCTGCTCGTCGAAGCGGAGCGCGCCACGCTCATCACCGACGTGCGCTACCGCGTGCAGGCGCGCGAAGAAGCCCGCGGCGTGCGGGTAAAGATTGCCCGGCGCGGCCTGCCGGCTGCGCTGGCCGAGCTGCTGCCGGCGCGGCGTTCGCACGCGGGACGTGCTTTGGCCTTTGAAGCTGCGCGGGTCACCGTGGCGCAGCGTGCCGAGCTTGCGCGCTGCCTGGGCCGGCGCGTGCGGCTGCTCTGCGGGACCGGCTGGGTGGAAGCGCTCCGTGTCCGGAAAGATGCCGCAGAGCTGGACCGGATGCGCGCCGCCGCCGACCTGGCCTGTGAAGTCTTCGCCGCCGTGCTCCGCATCGTCAAGCCCGGAGTGCGCGAATGCGACCTGGCGGCAGAAATCGAGTACCGGATGCGCCGCGGCGGGGCCTCCGGCGCGGCATTTGATACGATTGTGGCGTCGGGTCGGCGCGCGGCGCTGCCGCACGGCCGGGCCACGGGTAAGGCACTGCGCAAAAACGAATTGGTTGTCTTCGACCTGGGTGCTATACTTCGCGGCTACTGCTCGGACCTGACCCGCACGGTCTATCTGGGCCGGGCCCCGGCACGCATCCGACGCTGGTATGATGCCGTGCAGGAGGCCCAGGCGGCGGCGCGGGATGCGCTCCGCCCGGGCGTGCTGGCGGGCGAAGTGGATGCCGCAGCGCGGCGCGTCCTGCGGCGTCAACGTCTTGGGCGGTACTTCACCCACAGCACGGGCCACGGTTTGGGGCTCGAGGTTCACGAGGAACCAAGGTTGGCGGCCAGGCAGCAGACCCGCATCGAAGCTGGGCACGTCGTCACCATAGAACCCGGCATCTATCTGCCCGGCATCGGCGGAATCCGCATTGAGGACGACGTTGCCGTGACCCCGCAGGGCGCGGAAGTGTTGACTCGCGCGCCGCGCGAGTTCATCGAGCTCTGATATGGGAGCAAAAAAGAAAAACGCAGAGGCCAAGGTATCCGGCGCGGGCGGCGTGGACGTAGAGCAGCTCGAGTGCGTTATCGAATTCATGGCCAAGCACGGGCTCGAAGAGCTCGAATACCGCCAGGGCGACCTGCACATCCGGCTGCGGAGGCCGCTGGCGAACTCGAATTCGATGGGCGGGCGATTTGCGCCGCCGGAAATTATCGTGGCCCAACCCTCGGCGCCTACGGCTCCGGCCGCTGTGTCGGCACCGCCGGCGGGCGCCGCTGCCGATGCCGAAACATCCCCGGCAGAACCCGTGCCCGGCGAAGAGCTGCACATGATCAAATCCCCCATCGTGGGCACGTTCTATGGATCCCCGGCGCCGGGCGCCGAGTCGTTCGTCAAGGTCGGCGACCACGTGGAGCCCGGCCAGGTGCTGTGCATCATCGAAGCCATGAAGCTGATGAACGAAATCGAATCCGACGTGGCGGGGGAAATCCTCCGCATTCATGTCGAAAACGGCCAGCCGGTCGAATACGGCGAGCCGTTGTTCAGCATCCGGCCGACGCGGAAGAAATAGGCAGCCGGCCGGCCTGCTCCTGCCCTGAACGGAACGCAGCGGATGTCCGATGTTCAAGAAAATTCTGATTGCGAACCGGGGTGAGATCGCCCTGCGCATCATTTGCGCGTGCAAGGAGCTGGGAATTCAGACCGTCGCCGTCTATTCCGAAGCCGACCGCAACTCGCTGCACGTCCGGTTTGCCGACGAAGCCATCTGCATCGGCCCGCCGCGTGCCAGCGACTCCTACCTGAATATTCCGCAGGTCATCAGCGCTGCCGAGATCACCAACGTGGACGCCATCCACCCCGGCTACGGCTTTCTGGCCGAAAACGCCAACTTCGCCGAAGTCTGTGAAGCGTCGCACATCACCTTTATCGGTCCGTCAGCCGACGTTATTCGCATGATGGGAGAAAAGGCGCGGGCGCGGCGCGAAATGGCCGCCGCCGGCCTGCCTGTCGTTCCGGGGACCGAGGAAGTCGTGGCTGACGAAGCGCAGGCGCAGAAGGAAGCCGAGCGCATTGGCTATCCGCTCATGATCAAAGCCGCGGCAGGCGGCGGCGGGCGCGGCATGCGCATCGTCCGGCGCAAAGATGAGCTGCTCAGCGCGTTCAACACCGCGCGCAATGAGGCGCAACAGGCCTTCGGCAACGGCGACGTTTACATCGAACGCTTCATCGAGCGGCCCCGGCACATCGAGTTTCAGGTACTGGGCGACCGCGAAGGTCGCGTCATCCACCTGGGTGAGCGCGAATGTTCGATTCAGCGCCGACACCAAAAACTGATTGAAGAGTCGCTGTCACCGGCGGTAAGTGCCGACCAGCGCGCCGAGATGGGTGCGCGGGTGGCGGTGGCACTGGAAAAAATCGGCTACACCAATGCCGGCACCGTCGAATTCCTGATGGACCAGCAGGGCGAATTTTATTTTATCGAGATGAACACACGCATTCAGGTTGAACACCCGGTCACCGAGCGCATTACCAACATTGACCTGGTCAAGGCGCAGATTCGCATTGCCGCCGGCGAGCGCCTGGAGGACATCGTAGGCCAGGTGGAATTCCGCGGCCACGCCATCGAATGCCGCATCAACGCGGAAGACCCGGACACGTTTGCCCCTTCGGCCGGACGCATCACCGCGTTCCACGCTCCCGGCGGCGTAGGCGTGCGCGTGGACACCGCCGCCTACGCTGACGCCGTGATCCCGCCCTATTACGATTCGCTGATCGCCAAGCTGATTGCCTTCGGCAAAGACCGCAACGAAGCCATCGCACGCATGCGCCGCGCACTCGACATGTTCATCATCGAAGGCATCAAAACCTCGCTGCCGCTCCACCGCCGCATTTTGGCCGACCCGGAATTCGTCGCGGCCAACCTGAGCACGCATTTCCTGGAACGTTACCAACCCGCGCTGGCCAAGTGATGATGCCGCTTGTCATCCCTCCGCTCTATGCCATAATAGACGCCGCTTTGCTCAGGACTTCCGAGCTGGCGTTTGCACAAATGCTGGCAGAAGTCGGCGTGACACTGATTCAATATCGCCACAAGCAAGCCGCCCCGCGAGACTATTTCCACACCTCTGTTGCCCTGGCCAACTTTTCCCGACCGCGCGGAATCCGAATCGTGATAAATGACCGGCCCGACATCGCCATGCTGGCCGACGCAGGGGGAGTCCACGTGGGGCAGGAAGACCTGGGAGTGGAACCGGCGCGGCAGATTGTGGGACCTGACTGCTGGGTCGGAGTCTCCACGCATGACGAAGAGCAACTCCGCCGGGCCGCAGCAACTTCAGCAGACTACATCGCGGTCGGCCCGGTTTATCCCACTACCACGAAGGAGCGGCCCGACGCCGTCGTGGGTGTCGAGTTCGTCCTTCGGGCGCGCGCGCTGACCGCCAAGCCGATTGTCGCCATCGGCGGCATAAGCCTCGAGCGGGCCGAAGCCGTCTGGCGCGCTGGAGCGGATTCGCTGGCCGTGGCCGGTGATTTGCTTAACGCCAAGAATCCGGCTGAACGTGCGCGGCAATATCTGCAGTTGGCTGAGACGGTTTTCGAGCGAAGAAATTAATTAAGGAGCGACGCGGATGGCAGAGATCACACGTGCCCCGGGCGTTGCCGCAACCGCGGAAGAGCCGCAACTGGTCAAGGGCCTGGGCCTGCTCGACGCTACGATGATTGTGATGGGCTCGATGATCGGCTCGGGCATCTTCATCGTTTCGGCTGACATCGCCCGGCAGGTGGCTTCGCCCGGCGGACTGCTGCTGGTATGGTTGCTGACGGCTTTTCTGACGGTCGTCGGAGCGCTCAGCTTCGGCGAGCTGGCCGCCATGATGCCCCGCGCCGGCGGCACCTACGTCTACCTGCGCGAAGCCTTCGGGCCACTGACCGGCTTCCTTTACGGCTGGACGATTTTTCTGGTCATCGGCTCGGCCACGATTGCCGCGGTCGCCATCGCCTTCGCCAAGTTCACCGGCGTTTTTTTTCCCTGGTTCTCGTCCAGTGCCTGGGTCGTCGGTCCGCTGACCTTGGGCCCCTTGAACCTCAGCTTGGCCGAGATCCCCATCATCGGCAGGATTCTGGGTGAACTGAAGGTGGGCCCTTATCATGTTGGGCTCAACACAGAAAATCTTTTGGCGATTCTCTCGGTCGCGCTGCTCACCCTGGTAAACTGCCGCGGCATCCGCACCGGCGCGATTGTTCAAAACCTGTTCACGTTCGCCAAGGTGGGCGCGGTGGTTGGCCTGGTCGTGCTCGGGCTGACCATCGGGCGCAACGCAGAGTCCATTCAGGTGAACTTCACGGACTTCTGGCGCAACCTCGCCTGGAACATGAACACGCTGACGGTGCTGGCCGTGGCCATGGTGGGTTCCCTGTTCGCGTCGTTTGCCTGGGAGAACGTGACGTTTACCGCGGGTGAGACGAAAAATCCGAGCCGCAACATCCCGTTCTCGCTGCTGCTCGGCGCGGGTGGCGTGATGGTGCTGTATCTGCTGGCCAACGTCGTCTACCTGGTTACGCTGCCCCTGGAGGGCAGCCCGGAGGCAATGACCACGCTCGGCCGCGGCATCCAATACGCTGCGGAAGACCGGGTGGGCGCAGCCGCCGGCGAGATGATTTTCGGCGAGGTCGGGCTCTACCTGCTGGCCGGGGCCATCATGATTTCCACCTTCGGCTGCAACAACGGGCTGATTCTTTCCTACGCCCGTGTCTCGTTTGCCATGGCGCGCGACCGACTGTTTTTTGCGCGCATGGGCGAACTGAACCCGAAGACCCACAGCCCCAACTACGCCCTGGCAATGCAGGGCCTGTGGGCAAGTTTTCTGACCCTGACGGGCACTTACACCGAACTGCTCGATTACATCATTTTCGCTGTGCTGCTGTTCTACATCATCGCCATCGGCGCCGTGTTCGTTTTGCGGCGCACGCGGCCGGAGCTGTCGCGGCCGTACAAGGCCTTTGGCTATCCGCTGCTGCCGTTCCTGTACATCGCGTTTTCTGTCTTCATTGAAGTTTGTCTGCTGATTTACAAGCCGCGCTACACCTGGCCGGGTCTGATCATCGTGCTGCTCGGTGTGCCGGTGTACCTGCTGTGGCGCCGGCAGCCGCAGCGGCGCCGCGCCGCGGAAGGAAGCTAGAAACTTGAGGCTGTAGAACGCACTCTGCTCAACAGGGGGAGGCACTGCATGGCGAACCAACTCTTCGCCACCAAACCGATTGACCAGTTGCTGAAACAGGCTGCCGACAGCGAACACGGCCTAAAACGCGCGCTCAGCTCGGTGGACCTGACCATGCTCGGCGTGGGCGCCATCATCGGCGCTGGTATTTTCGTCCTCACCGGGCAGGCTGCCGCGCAGCACGCCGGCCCGGCCATTGTCATCTCATTTGTTCTCGCGGGCATCGCCTGCGTGTTCGCGGGTCTGTGCTACGCCGAGATGGCTTCGATGATTCCCATCGCCGGTAGTGCCTACACCTATTCCTACGCCACTATGGGTGAGTTCCTCGCGTGGATTATCGGTTGGGACCTGATTCTTGAGTACTCGCTCGGAGCGGCCACGGTCTCTGTCGGCTGGTCAGGCTACGTGGTCAGTTTCCTGAAAGACTTCGGCATCGTCATCCCGCCGCGATTCACTGCGGGACCGTGGACCGAAGTCACGCTGGCCGACGGTACGGTCACCACCGGCATCATCAACCTGCCCGCAATCTTTATCGTCGGCGTGGTCACCCTTCTGCTCGTGCTTGGCATCCGGGAATCGGCCAATGTGAACACGGCCATCGTGTTCGTCAAGGTTGGCGTGGTGATTGCCTTCATTCTGGCCGGTATCAAGTACGTCAACGCGGCGAACTGGCAGCCGTTCATTCCGCCGAATCAGGGCAGCTTCGAGGCCTTCGGCTGGACCGGCGTCGTCACCGGCGCGGGAGTGATTTTCTTCGCCTATATCGGGTTCGACGCCGTTTCCACCGCAGCGCAGGAAGCGAAGAACCCGCAGCGGGACATGCCCATTGGCATCCTGGGCAGCCTGGTGGTGTGTACAATTCTCTATATTCTCGTCTCCGGCGTGCTGACCGGCATCGTCCCTTACTCCGAACTGAATGTCCCTGACCCGATGGCCGTGGGCATCAACGCCACCGGGCTGATGTGGATGCGCTATGTGATTAAAGTCGGTGCCATTGCCGGGCTCAGCTCCGTGATTCTGGTGATGCTGCTGGCGCAGCCGCGCATCTTCTGGATTATGGGCGGCGACGGACTGTTCCCGCACGCCTTCAACAAAGTCCATCCGCGCTTCCGCACGCCGTACATCACCACCATTCTGACCGGCACGGCGGTGGCCATCGTTGGCGGGCTGTTCCCGATTGATGTGCTCGGCCACCTGGTCAGCATCGGCACGCTGTTTGCCTTTATTCTGGTCTGCGCCGGTGTACTGGTGCTGCGCTACACCAAGCCCGAAGTGCCGCGCCCGTTCAAGGTGCCGTTCGTCTGGTTGACTTCCATTGCCGGCGTGCTGGTTTGCTTTGCGCTGATGTACGGCCTGCCGAAGGAAACCTGGGAGCGACTCATCCTGTGGATGGCCATCGGCCTGGGACTCTACGGAGCCTACGGCGTCCGCCACAGCCAGGTGGGGCGGGAGCAGGGCTATCGGAAGAACTCCTTCCTGGTGGTAGACGGCATGCTGGCCGCGCTCGGCCTCGTGCTGCTGGCCCTGCAGAGCTACTTCGCGCATCATACTGCATTCCTCGCGATTGGCGGCGCGCTGCTGGCGCTGGGAATTCTGCTAGGGGCCTACGACGCCTCGCGGAAAGACCTGCCAGCCGCCTGAGCCTTCGAGTATCCTTGCTTGTTGCGGCGCGGGGCCGCACCAGACCGGCCCCGTGCCTCCACTTCCGTTTCTGGACCCATGGCACGTCCTACATTTAATCGCCGCTGGGAAGTGTGGAGCCGGCTGCCGTGGCTCGACCGCATCGTGCTGGCGTTTGCCGCGCTGGCCGGCCTGTTTTGGCTGGGCGGTCGGGCGGGAATTCGTCCTCCGGGCGGATTCTGGGCGGAGCTATTCGTCATCGCGGTGGCCGCGCTGCTGTTCCGCTGGCTGGGGCGAAACCGCACGCGGCTGCTGTGGAGCCTGCGCAACCGGCTGGTGGTCGCCTACCTGTTGATTGCAGTGGTGCCGGTGGTCCTGCTGCTGGTGATGGCCGGCCTTTCCGCCTACCTGCTCTATTCCCAGTTCGGTGCGCAGCTTTTCTACCAGGAAATTGACCGGCGCTTGCAGAAGCTGGAGGCCACGGCAGACGCGCTGGCCGTTTCACTCCGCTCGGGCGCCGCTGCGGAAGCTGGCGAGCTGGTGGCATCGCCGCGGATTGCCGCTCTGCTGGATATCGCGCGTCAGGACCTGCCCGGCCTGCAGGTGCAGTTGAATCCGCCCGTGAACGTCATCCAGCGGTTCGCCGGGCCCGACGCGCGCCGCTTTGTCGGCATCGTGCGGGAGGGTAGCAGCGTGCGTCTGGAAGCGGCCGTCGAGCGTGCTGCGCCGGCGGGGCCGCTGGTGATTGAAGTCTCCGCACCGCTCACGCCCGAACTGCTCGAGCGGCTCGCGCCGGAACTTGGCCCCGTCAGCCTGGCGATTCTGCGCCCGGCGCGGGAAGGGGAAACCCAGGAGCAGCCGCTGAACCTGAACGGGCGCCAGTTTGTCACCCTGGGGCAAATCTCCACGCGGACGCGCCGCGTGCCGCCGCGTGAGCACTGGCTCGATTACGAAATCAATGGCGTTACCACCCTGGATGCGTACACGATGAGCCTGTCGCCCGACGGCGCGCCGACCGCACCGCTGTTCGTCTCGTTCCTGACGCGACCGTCGCAATTGAACCGGCGGCTGTTCAGTTCGCTGGGAGCTTTCGGCGGGGTGGCCTACGGTCTGCTGCTGGTGACCGGCGGCCTGTTCCTGGTCATCGAGCTGGCGGCGCTGCGCAGCGGCATCCGTTTGACGCGCTCGATTACGCGCACGGTCGAGCAACTTTACGCAGCCACTCAGCAGGTGCGCCGCGGCGATTTTTCCCACCGCGTCCACACGCCAACGCGCGATCAGCTCGGCGTCCTGGCGGAATCGTTCAACGAGATGACAAGCTCGATTGCTTCGCTCATCGAAGAACAGCGCCAGCGCCAGCGGCTGGAAAACGAGCTGACCATCGCCCGCGAAGTGCAGGCCGAACTTTTCCCGCGGACGATTCCCCGGGTGCCCGGGCTGCGCCTCTCGGCGATCTGCCGCGCCGCGCGGATCGTCAGCGGCGACTACTACGATTTCATCCAGGTGACGCCGGACCACTTGGCCATCGCCGTGGCCGACATCAGCGGCAAGGGCATTTCTGCGGCGCTGCTGATGGCCAGCCTGCAGGCGGCGCTGCGCAGCCAGATGCTGCTGGAAGGCGCCGAGCGCCGCAGCACCGCTGAGCTGGTTGCCCGGCTGAACCTGCACCTGTACCGGAACACTTCCGAGGACCGTTACGCGACGCTGTTCTTCGCCATCTACGACGCGACGAGCGCCACGCTGCGCTACACCAACGCCGGCCACCTGCCGCCGCTCTACGTCTGCGGCGACCGTGTTCAGCCGCTCGAGGAAGGCGGCATGGTTGTGGGCCTGTTCGACACCTGCGCATTCGAGCAGGGCCTGATTCAAATGGAACCGGGCAGCCTGCTGGTGGCCTACAGCGACGGCCTGGTCGAGCCGGAAAACGTGTACGGCGAAGAGTTCGGCACCCGGCGGCTACGGGCTGAAGTGCTGCGGCAGCGGCACCTGCCGCCCGGGCCGCTGGCCGAAGGTTTGATGGCGGCGGTTGAGGAGTGGTCCGGGTCGCCTTCTCGCTCCGACGATATGACGGTCATCGTCGCCCGCCGCGAATGACGCGCGCCCGGCGCTGAGTTTCGGTATACTGGCGCGCATTTGCAGCTCTGGGGGAAGCGTTGACCTTGCAAAATCGGGTTGTGCTGGTTACCGGCGGCACTCGCGGCATTGGGAAGGGAATCGCGCTGTCGTTTGCGCGGGCGCGCGCGCGGGTGGCCATCGGCTATCGCTCGAATAAGTTGGCGGCACAGAATGCATTGTGGGAGCTTCAGGGCGCCGGGGCGGAATGTTTTGCCGTCGAGGCCGACGTTACCGACCCCGATAAAGCCCGCTTCCTGGCCGAGCGCGTGGTCGAGCGCTTCGGGCGCCTGGACGTGCTGGTAAACAACGTGGGCGAGTTCCGCTGGCGCTCGGTGGCGGAGTCCTCGCCGGTAGAATGGAGCGACATTGTGGCTTCGAACCTGCACAGCGCCATGTACATGAGCAAGGCGGTGCTGGAGCCGATGCGCCGGCAGCGCTGGGGACGCATCATTAACCTGGGCGCGGTGGGAGCCGAGCGCGCATTCGGGCAGGCCAAAATTTCCGCCTATGCGGCGGCGAAAGCCGCGCTGGTGGCGTTCACGCGATCGCTGGCGCTTGAAGAAGCCAAAGCCGGCATCACCGTCAATGTGGTGAATCCGCCAAACATTGACGAAGATGAGTTGACCCTGGCCGAAGCCCGGCGCATTCGCGACGCGCGCTTTCCGGTCGGTCGGCCGCCTACTGTGGAAGATGTGGCTGCGGCCGTGCACTTCTTTGCTTCCGAAGAGGCGGACTACATCACCGGCCAGGTGCTGAGCGTCAGTGGCGGCTGGATGCTGTGAGAGGCCGCGGGTGAAATTCGCGGTCACCCGGCGCGCTGTAGCAAGCTCGCCGGCGCTGCTAGGCTGGAACCATGAAAGTCCTTACCGCACAACAGATGCGCGAAGCTGACCGCCGTACTAGCGAAGTGTTTGGGATCCCGAGCCTGACGCTGATGGAAAACGCGGGCAGCCGCGTGGTGGAATGCCTGGCCGAGAATTTTTCCGACCTGGCTGACCGCCGCGTCACCGTGCTCTGCGGCAAGGGCAACAACGGCGGCGACGGCCTGGTGGTTGCTCGCTTGCTGGCCGAACGTGGCTGCCGTGTGCGTGCCTTCCTGTTTGCGGCGCCGGATTCCCTCCAGGGCGATGCCGCCACGAACCTGAAACGCTGGCGTGAAAAATTCGGCGAGCCGCGGGTCATCACCGATGCGGCCGAGTGGCAACAGGCAAGGTCGGCCCTGGCCGAGTCCGACATCGTGGTGGACGCCCTGCTCGGCACCGGGCTGACGGCAGCGGTCGAGGGGTTGCTGCGCGCGGTGATTGAAGACGTCAACCGCAACAAAGCCAGCTACACGCTTGTGGCCGTGGATATCCCCTCCGGCTTGCCGGCCGATGGCCCGCTGCGGGACGGCGTGGCTGTGGAAGCCGACTATACGGTCACCTTTACCGCGCCTAAGCTGGGGCAACTGCTGTGGCCGAGCACGCAGTATGTGGGCAAGCTTGTCGTCGGCGAGATTGGCACGCCGCGCGAGATGCTGGACAACGACCCGGCGCTCACGCTGCACTATCTGGAGCCGCGCGAATTCCGCGGCCTGCCACTGCGGCGCAGGCCCGATACGCACAAGGGCGATTACGGCCACGCGCTGATTGTGGCCGGGTCGCGCGGCAAGACCGGCGCCGCGATTCTTGCCGCCTGGGGTGCGCTGCGCGCGGGTGTCGGTCTTGTGACAGTCGCTACGCCGGCCAATGTGCTCCCAATTGTTGCCTCCGGTCTGCCCGAGCTGATGACCGAGCCGCTGGCCGGCACCGAAGCCGACACTGTCGCCGCGAACAATCTCGACTATGGCCGCGTCAACAAGCTGCTCGAAGGCAAAAGCGTGGTGGCGATGGGGCCTGGCTTGACCACGCAGCTCGAAACGCAGCAGTTCGTCCGGGCGGTGGTCGCGGAAAGTGAGCTGCCGCTGATTCTCGACGCCGACGGCTTGAACGCCTTCACCGGCCGCGCCGATGAATTGCGGCAGCGGAAAGCGCCGCTGGCACTGACGCCGCATCCGGGTGAGATGGCCCGGCTGCTGGGCTCCACTACGGGAGATGTGCAGAACCGCCGACTCGAGGCGGCTCAGCAAGCGGCCGCACGGTGGAATGCCTTTGTCGTGCTGAAGGGCCACCGCACCATCGTTGCAGCGCCCGACGGCCGCGCGTTTTTCAATTCCACCGGTAATCCGGGGATGGCTTCTGGCGGTACGGGCGACGTGCTGACCGGCATACTGGCCGGGCTCACGGCGCAGTTTGGCACCGGCGACTGGGCGCGCGTGCTGAGCCTGGGCGTGTATCTGCACGGCCTGGCCGGCGACCTGGCCGCCGCGCAGGTCGGCGAAGCTTCGCTGATGGCCACGGACTTGGTTGACTCGCTGCCCGATGCATTCGAGCTGCTGCGCGAGGAGCTGCGTGATGCCAGAATTTGAACGCGAAACCCGCTCTGCGGAAGAAACGATCGCCTTCGGCGCAGAACTGGCTGCGCATTTGCGGCCGCCGGCGCTGGTGCTGCTGTACGGCGAGCTAGGGGCGGGGAAAACCACGCTGGCCAAAGGCATCATCAGCGGACTGGGTGCGGCGCGGCTGGAAGACATCACCAGCCCGACGTTCACCCTGGTGCACGCGTTCGGCAATCATGGCCTCGTTTATCACGTGGACCTGTACCGCATCAGCGGCCGGCACGATCTGGATTCCATCGGGCTGGATGACCTGCTGGCCGAACCGGCGGTGATCCTGGTCGAATGGGCGGAGAAGCTGGCGTTGCGCACCGATTGGCCGGTGATTGAGATTCGGCTCGAATCATCCGGCGCCGACGACCGGCGGCGCATCCGTGTGCGCGACGAAGCCGGGGCGCTGCACGGCCTGGCGCAGCCGGCCCGCGGCACGTAGGCTCTGGCCCGCAGGGCGGTACACACTTACCAGGAGAAGCGCGGATGGCACAGGGAAACAGAGCAGAGTGGGCACTGATTCTGGGAGCTTCAAGCGGCTTCGGCGAAGCGACAGCCATCGAGCTGGCGCGCACGGGGATGAACATCTTCGGCGTGCACCTGGATCGGCGCGCGACGCTGCCGCACGTCGAAGAGGTGATCGGCAAAATCAAGTCGCACGGCCGGGAGGCCGTGTTCTTCAACGTCAATGCTGCTGACGAGCAGAAGCGCCGCGAAGTGCTCGGCCAGATCGCCGCGCAGTTTGAAAAATCTCCCGGAACGGTTCGCGTGCTGCTGCATTCGCTGGCTTTCGGCACGCTGAAGCCTTACGTCGCCGAATCGGCCGAAGACCAATTGACGAAAGCGCAAATGGAGATGACGCTCGACGTGATGGCCCACAGCCTGGTCTACTGGGTGCAAGACCTGGTCGCCCGCAAGCTGATGACTTCGGGCGGACGCATCTACGCCATGACCAGTTCCGGCGGCACTCGCGTCTTCGCCACTTATGGTGGCGTGTCGGCGGCAAAGGCGGCGCTGGAGTCCCACATCCGGCAACTGGCCCTCGAGCTGGCTCCGCTGGGGATTACCGCCAACGCCATCCGCGCGGGCGTTACCGACACACCGGCACTGCGGAAGATCCCCGTGCACGAAAACCTGATCCGGCAGGCGCAGGAACGAAACCCGCACCGGCGGCTGACCACCCCGGCCGACGTGGCCGCGGCCATTGCCGTGCTCTGCCACCCCGGCACCTACTGGATGACGGGCAACGTCATCGGCGTGGACGGCGGGGAAGACGTTGTGGGCTGAGCCGCCGTCGCCTGCCGGCGCACTCGCTCTGCCCGCTCCCTGTCCCAATGTTCATTTATCTTTAGGTGCCACGAGCTTGAGCCCCGCGCGGTACGGCGGTTCAATGGTGTTGTGGCGCTTGACACCAAGATTGTCGCCGGTCGAGGGAGTCTGCTCGCCGCCGAGCCTCCCGCGCAGCTCGGGCTCGAGCCTTACCGCGCGGATCTGCAGTTCACGCGGCTGGTCCGCGGAACCGACAATGTCCACTACGACGTCTTCCTGAGTCCCCGCTTCGTTGAGTTTACGCGCAAATACATTCTCGATCTGGTGCGCCAGGCCGCCAATGTGGCCAAATTCTTCGGCGACCTGAAGGCAGCCAAGCCGCCGGAAACGCTGACCTTTAAGAAGCTGGTCACTGAGCTGCTCCAGGCAGCCATCACCCGCGCCAAATACGATAAGAGCATAGAGGTTGACCTGCTGGCACGGGTGGCCCTGCTCCGGCTGTTCACGCAGGAAATTAGCAATCAGTTTTCGCACATGATCCTGGAGTGCAAGGAGTACATCCGTTCGCGTGGCGCCTACTTCGAGCGCAGCGAACAGGCGCACCTGAAAAAAGTCTACCTGTCGGAGACGCAGGCCAACCGCCGCAACATCTACCGCCAGGTCGGCCAGGCGCTGCATCAGGTGCTGGTCGAGGCGGACGACAGCGTCTTGCGAAAGTCCCGCCGGGCGCTGTTCGGCGACGATTATGACGAGGTTTATGATCTCCTGCGTTGCCCGCTCGTGTTTGTCGAAGGCGGCCGGGATGATTTCCTCTGCCTGGAACAGTACGTCCTGCTGGGAAATTATCTGAAAGACGAGGACCGGCTGGAAATCTTCGACAGCATCCTGAAAGAACTGTTGCGGGATTTATTGCTGAACGGTGCGGAAGGGCGCGAGCTTCGGCAAGCCCGCGCCCGGGCGGAGGAGCTGACCGAGCAGGCCCGCGCCCTGCAAGCCGAGGCCGCCCGGGTCGAGGAAGAACGGCAGAGCGCATTGCACAAGCTCGAGCGTGGCGAAGACTTCGTTACACGCCTGCTGAACCTGGGCGGGGGAGAAGATCTTCAGGCGCAGCTTGCGGAGCTCGAGCAGCGCTTGCAGCAACTCAACGTGCGCCGGGAAACGCTGCAAGCGGAGCTCCAGGCCGCACTACAGCAGGCTGGCTTCCTGCAAGAAACCTGCGATAGCCTTCTGGAGGAATATCTGTGCCAGCCGGAAAACGCCCGCCGGCTCTTCGACCCCGGTTGCGCGGACGACAACGGAAATTGCGCTGCGGTCCGCCAGCGGCTGCGGGAAGCTTGGCTGCGGAGACTGGAAGACCGCGACCTCCTCCTGCATGTGCTGGCCGGCTACGAGCTCCGGAACATCTATCTGGACTACTGTCCGCCGGTTCACCTCCAGCAATTGAAGAAGGCACTGGTTTATCGCGACGAACTGAAGCGCGTCGGCGAAATCCTTCGCCAGTTTCCCACCCGGCAGCTTTCCCTGGCGCGCATCGAAGATGTGGCCCGCGCGCTGCGCCGCTACCCTCCGGACCAGGTGCGCAACGTCGCCGTCCGCTTCGCCGAGGACCTGATGCGGCTGCGGCGCGACTTGCGCAATTACAATCGCCTGGTCACCCTGATGGAAAGCGTTCAACTGGTGGCCGACGAACGCACCCGCGAGCTTTCCCGACTCAACCGCACCCTGTACGAATTCGTCCTGCCCGACGAAGCGCGGCCCACCGACGACCGCACCACTTCGCACACCGTCATCAAAGTGGACGTGCGCGATTCCACCCGCATCACGCAGGAGCTGCTGGCTCGCGGGCTGAATCCGGCTTCGCACTTCAGCCTGAACCTGTACCAGCCGGTGCGGCGCCTGCTGGAACGCTATTCGGCCTCGAAGGTGTTTATCGAAGGCGATGCCATCATCCTGGCCATCTATGAAACGGAGACCAACCGCGCCCACCAGCGCGCGGTGGCGAAAGCCTGCCTGCTCTCGCGGCACATTCTGGCGGTCGTCCAGGCCAACAATCAACGCACCAGTCCTTCCGGGCTGCCGCCGCTCACCCTGGGACTCGGTATTGCCTTCGAGGATTCCGCGCCCACCATCTGGATGGAAGGCGATTCACGCATCATGATTTCGCAGGCGCTGAACCGCTCCGACCGCCTGTCGAGTTCTTCGAAAGTGGCCCGGCGGATCCTGACCCGGAATCCTTCGCCATTTAACGTCTTTCTGTTTCAGACCATGAAAGTGCCCGCCGGGGGGGAAGAAGCCGAAGAGTTTCTGATTCGCTGGAATGTGAACGGGATCGAGCTGAACCGCGAAGGGTTTGAAAAACTCGGGGATGAAGTTGCGCTCACGCCGTTCGAGGCGAATGTGCCGATGCCCTGGGGACAGGAGCGCGTCACGCTCTATGCCGCGCAGGTGCCCGTCGGAGAAACCTTTGAAACCATCGTGGTGCGCAAGGCCCTGGTGCGGTATCTGAACGAAAACGGTGAAATCGCCGAACCCGGCGCTATGGAATACTACGAAATCTGCACCCACCCGAAGGTTCTGGAATTCGCCGAGTCCCGCCTGACCGCCAGCACTCCTCTGCGGGGTTGATAGCCCGCGGCCGGCACCCTATACTTTCCGCGGAAGCGAAACGGGTCCGGTGACCTGCCCGGCCTTCAAAGCCGGTGATCCCGACGGCGTCGGGATGGTGGGTTCGACTCCCACCCGCTTCCGCCAAGCTCTTCCTGTGGGGTCGAACTTTCGTTCGACCGTTTTGCTCATTCACGTGGCCTCGAAGAAGCGTAAATGCAAAAAGTACGACCCGGCAACGGAAGCCCGCCGGCGCGCTCGCGAACAGACCGGGCAGCCTCCCCGCGAACGCGTCCTCCCGGACAAGCGCCGCAAGCCTCCCAAACACAAGAAGAAGGTTTTTGACGACGAACTGCTGTAGCCGGCGGGTTACGTTTTCGTGCTAGGCTCGCACGGAACCTAATTCTTCGCCCCTCAACCCGGCTTGAAGTCGGGCACCAGTTCGTGCGGATGGAAGACCTCCACCGGCTCGCTGCCGGTGAAGCGCGAAAGCTCACAGGAAATCTGCTCGAGGCCGGCTTTGTCAAAGCCGTGGAAGCTGATCCTGACGCTGCCGTCGGGCGCAATCAGGATCAGCGTGGGCACGTTGGTCAGGCCATACGCGTTCGAGACCGGATAGCCATCCTCATCTATCAGCAGCGGGTAGGAAAGCTCGAACTCATCGCGGAATTCTTTCGTGTCGCGGGCATCGTCCTGCGAGATGCCCCACACGCTGGCGCCGTGGCCGTAACCCGCCTGCAGCCGGTCGAGAAACGGCAGCGCCAACTGGCAGGTCGGGCAGCTCACTTTGAAGAAAGCCGCCAGCACCGGTCCCTTCTTGAGCGCCTCCGCCAGGGAATATTCGCGCCCGTCCAGACCGCGCAGCGTAAACGCAGGGGCTCTCTGTCCGGTGACGACCGTAGTCATCGGTCTTCCTCCCAGGTAGCGTGCAAGTTGTTTCAGTAAGCCCACTATGGTTTTGACCGCCCTGTCCTTTAGATGAAGCGGGCGGCACAAAAGTAGCAGCCCATGTCGTCAGTCCGACAATGCGAAGCGGCGACTACCGTGCCGCCTTCTTGCGCGCTTCGTTGGCCGCCACCAGCAGCGCTTCCCACACGGGAGCAAACGGCGGGGCATAACTCAAGTCAGCATAGAGCAGATCGCGCACGCGCAGGCGGCTGTGCAGTGCCATCGCCGCCACGTCAATTCGTTTCGCCGCGCCGTCTTCGCCAGCGATCTGACAGCCGAGCACGCGCTCCGAGGCGCGGTCCCACACCAGCGTCAGTGTCAATTTCTTCCCGCCAAAATATTTCGCGCGGGTGTAGGCGCTGACGGTCACCTGCTCGGGATCAAAACCATGCGCACGCGCCTGCGCCACGCTCAGTCCGGTGCGCGCCAGCTCCAGCTCGAAACATTTGGTCACCAGCGTTCCGACAATGCCTTCGAACCTTGCCGAACTGCCGGCGGCATTTTCTCCCGCCACGCGGCCCTGCTTGTTCGCGGTGGTGCCGAGCGGGAAATAGCTGGCCTTGCCCGTGACCAGATTATGCACCTCAGCGCAGTCGCCCGCGGCGTAGTGGCTTGGCAGATTCGTCTGCATGCGCTCATCGGTGGCAATGGCGCCAGTCGGCCCGAGCGCGATGCCGGCGGCTTCGGCCAGCTCTGTGCGCGGTCGAATGCCCGCCGACATGACCACCAAATCCGCCGGCTCGGTGCCTGAAATTCCGTAAGCAACTGCCGTAGCAAGGCCATCGCCCGCACCGAGAATCGCTTTCGCTTCCGCGCCTTTGCGCAGCCTGACGTTGTGCGCGGCCAGCGTGCCCTCGATTTTCTGCTCAATCTCCGGCTCGATGCCGTCGAGCACGGCGGTTGAGCGTTCCAGAATCGTGACCTGCAAGCCGCGCGTGGCCAGGGCTTCGGCGACTTCCAGTCCGATGTAGCCCGAGCCGATAATCACCGCGTGCTTCGGGCTTCGCTCTTCGAGGAACCGCCGCAGTCGGATGCTTTCCGCCAGCGAATTGCAGTGGAACACGTTCGCGCGGTTGCTGCCCGCGACTTCCATCACCGGCGCGGCGCCGGTGGCGATGACCAGCTTGTCGTAAGGCACCGCAACCGGCTGCGAGCCGCCGCGGAGCGCCTGCACGGTTTTTTTGCCCGGCTCGATGGCTACCGCCTCGTGTTCGAGCCGCACGTCAATGTTGCGCTGTTCGCGGAAAAACTTTGCGTCGTAAACCACCAGCTCTTCCGACTGTGCGACCAGCCCGGCGATGAAATAGGGCAAGCCGCACATGCCGTAGGAAACGTCGCGGCCCTTTTCCAGCACCACGATTTCCATGTCCGGCCGGAGCTTGCGCGCCCGGCTGGCCGCGCTCATCCCCGCCGCCACGCCGCCGATAACCACCAGCCGTTCCGCCATGCATGCCCCTTGCAGAAGTGCGCCGCCATCTTATGCGAATCGCGGGCAGGGTCAAAGTAGGGAAGTTTACAGTCAACAGTTCACAGTTCAGAAAGGAGAGTGTGCTGCGCCCCAGGGCCAGAAAAAAGCTCAGCGCAATGTCATTGCTTTCGGAGGTCGGCTTCCCACCGGTCCCGGCGGGTCAAGCCGCCCGCTCAAGTGTGTTCGGGAGCGGGCCGGCCGCGCAGCGTGCCCGGCACGTGGGCGAAGGCGCGAATCTCTCAACCGGGTCTCGCCGCCCCACCCTGCACCGGAGGCGAAACGCCGCCCGCGGTGATGACTGCCACGACGGCGAGCAGCAGAAATCCGTCCAGCGGCGCCGCCCACAGACTGCCGTAGTACGCCCCATCGAACATGGCCATACCCGCCACCACGGCAGCCCACACCGCCAGCGACCGCCAGCCCCAGGCGACGGTGAACAGCAGCTCAATCATCCGCGGCAGCCAGAAGACAACCAGAATCACCAGCAGCCACCAGAGTCCGCCGGGCCGGGTCCAGGCGACGTATTGCCGCACCCGGTTGCGCCAGTCCATCACCAGGTAGCCGAAAGCAAAGCAGAGCATGGCGATGCCGACCAGCACGCGTACGCTGCGGCCAATCGGCCCGAGTCGCGGAAGGGTTCCGGGTGGTTTGAAATGAGTTTTCATCGGCGCACCCCCGGAACCCTGCGGGCGGCACGCGGCAAAGCAGCTCAGTGGATGTGGCGGGTCTTGCGGTTCAGGTAGTCCATCAGCAGGTACTGGCCCAGATTGTGCGGGGTGGCGAAATAGGCTTTGCCGCGGCACAGCTCGGTAACCTTCTGGACGAAATGCACCAGGCTGAAATCGGACGCCAGCATAAACGTATTAATCAAAATGCCAGCGCGTTTGCAGATGGCCACTTCACGCAGCGTCTCATTGACCACCAGCGGATCGAGCCCGAAAGCATTTTTGTAGATGCGATTGTCTTCCAGTGTCAGCGCCGAAGGCTTGCCGTCTGTGATCATGATGATCTGTCGCATGTCTTTTTTCTGCCGCAGCAGTAGCCTTCGCGCCAGCCGGAGGCCTTCGCGGGTGTTCGTGTAGTACGGCCCTACCTGCACGCGGGCGAGCTGGCTGAGCGGCACTTCTTCGGCCGAGTCGTGGAACAGCACCAGGCGCAGCGAGTCGCCCGGGTATTGCGTGCGAATCAGGTGCGCGAGCGCCAGGGCCACTTTCTTCGCCGGCGTGAAGCGGTCTTCGCCGTACAGAATCATCGAATGGCTGCAATCGAGCAGCAGCACCGTCGCGCACGAGCTCTGGTATTCGCACTGGTGCACGGTAAGGTCGGGGTAGTCGAGCTCGATGGGCACCCCGGTCCCCTGCCGACGGACGGCGTTGAACAGCGTCGCACTGATGTCCAGGTTAAGCGTGTCGCCGAATTCGTAGCGCTTCGAGGCGCCTCCGGATTCCACGCCGGTGGCTAGGTCGCGCGTGTCGTGCCGGCCGAAGCTCGAGCGGCCGAGCGAGCCAAGCAGGTCTTTCAGCGTCTTGAAGCCCAGAAAATCGAGCGCCTTATCAGTGATTTCAAATTTAATCTGCGTTTCCTCGTGCCCCATTCCGCCGAGCTGCCCGCCGGGCGTCTGCTCGGGCGGCGGCGTAACCTGCGGCGGCGGAACGTTCAGGTAGCCTTCTTCTGCCAGCCGCTCGATGAGCCGGTCAATTAGCTCGCGCAGCCGCTGGTTCTGGGCGAGGTCAGGGTTCTGCAGCAGGTCTTCCGTCAGCTCCTCTGGCAGCAGGTCGCCTTCCTCGATCGCCCGCAGGATGGCCTGGCGCAGTGATTCGAGCGAGCGGTCGGGATCCATCTCGTAGATTCCGTGATAATGCGAAGGAAATCCGCTGTAGAGAAGGAAGTCGGAAAGGCGGCTCATCAGTTCCGCCACATCCACGCCTTCGGCCGGCTCGCCGACATATTTCGAATAGCGGATGTATTTCATCGTCAGTTGTACTGGCGCCGCGGCGGCCGGCCGGGATGCTCGCGAGGTTCGGCCAGCCTGGGCTTTTCGGCGTAAAAGCCGCGCTCCTCGCTGCGCTGGATGCGCCGGTTGGCCCACAGGCCTTCGAGGATAAACTCCGCTGCCGCGGCCACCACCGGGGCGTCGCCTTGCGGAGAAGCGCCCACGCGCTCGACCTGCTCCAGCAATCCCTGGATGCTCTTGAATTGCCTGACGGCTTCATTCGAAGGCGCGCTGGCCGAAAGTTTCAGTTCGCCACCCATCTCGAACCACTGCACCACCGGCTGCAGGTTGGCGTCGGCATAATACTTGCCGAAGGTTTTGCCCACAGCGGCGCGAATCAGTTCGGCAGCGATGGTTTCCGCGCCTTTCAGCTCGCCTTCGTACTCCAGTTCAAACTTGCCGGTCATCGCGGGGATGGCGGCGTAGATGTCGGTCACGCGCGCGACGACCTGTTTTTCGCGGTGGCGCACGGCGCGCTGCTCGGCGTTGCTGAGCACGTTTTCCAGCGTGGCAATGGGCAGACGCTGGCTGACGCCCGAGCGGCGGTCAATGCGCTTGTCGCTGCGGGCCAGGAAAGCTACCTCTTCAATCGTCTCGCGGACAAAATCGGGCACGAGCACGGGACGGCTGTCGCGTTCCGTCCAGGCCTCCTGCGCCGTGATGGCCATGCCTTCGGGCACCGTGGCCGGGTAGTGCGTGCGAATTTCCGACCCGATGCGGTCTTTCAGCGGCGTGATGATTTTCCCGCGCGCAGTGTAATCTTCCGGGTTGGCAGTGAACACGAGCAGGACATCGAGTGGCAGGCGAACCGGGTAGCCCTTAATCTGTACGTCGCCTTCCTGCATGATGTTAAACAGGCCGACCTGAATCTTCCCGGCCAGGTCGGGCAGCTCATTGATGGCGAAGATGCCGCGGTTCGAGCGCGGCAGCAGGCCGTAGTGGATAGTCAGCTCGTCGGAAAGGTTCCGGCCGCCGCGGGCGGCCTTAATGGGGTCCACGTCGCCGATGATGTCGGCGATGGTCACGTCGGGCGTGGCCAATTTCTCCACGTAACGGGCCTCGCGGCCCAGCCAGGCAATCGCCGTAGCGTCTCCGCATTCGGCGATGCGATCCCGGCAGGCGCGGCAGATGGGGGCGTAGGGATTGTCGTTGATTTCGCAGCCCGCCACGACGGGAATCGCTTCGTCCAGAAAACTGACCAGCGCGCGCAGGATGCGGCTCTTGGCTTGTCCGCGCAAGCCGAGCAGAATGAAATTGTGCCGCGCCAGAATGGCGTTCACGATTTGCGGCACCACGGTGTCTTCATAGCCGTGGATGCCGGGGAAGAGCGGCTCGTTGCGCTCGATTTTCGCCAGCAGGTTGTCGCGCATCTCCTGCTTGACGCTGCGCGCGGCCAGGCGCTGCTCAGACCATTCACTGCGGCGGAGTTCACCCAGAGTGGCGGGAGGCTTGCTCATGGATACCCTAACTTCCTGCGCGACCCAGCGCGATGAATCTGGCCGCTCAGCCCATTATATGACGATGCGGCGCCAGGCCCAACCCGAGCATGCCGAACCGTCAACGCCGCCCGGCGGCATGCAAATTCACTGCGGCCGCCCAAGCACGACTCCCCGGCCGTTGCCGCCGGCTTTGCGCCTTGCGCGGTCAATCTGCTCGAGCTCGGGCAGCCATTGTTTCAGCCGCTCGAGCAGCCACTGCTGCCGCTCCGCTTCGCTGCGCGACTCCAGGATCTTCTGCTTGAAGTCGAGTTCGAGCGGCAGCGACGCTGCAATCTGCATCGCCACGGAAAATTCCGGCTGCGGCGGCGTGAATTCCCCGCGCCCGCCGGTCAGCAGGCGGTAGCATTCCTCATAGCGCGCGACAAGTTCGCTTTCCGCGCCGCCCTCCGAGACCAGCTCCGCGTCGTCGAAGAACTCGGTCTCCGCCTCCAGGTATGGCTCCTCCTGAAATATCTCTGAAACGCGAAAACGGTGGACGCCCACCGTCAGGATGTCCATCCGGCCGTCGGGATACTTGCGCACCACTCGCTCGATGCGTGCGGTGCAGCCGGCCGCTGCCATTCGCTTGCCGCGCGCCATCACGACGCCGAATTCCGCCGCCAGCTCCAGGCAACGGGCAATCATGAGCTTGTAGCGCGGCTCGAAAATGTGCAGCGGCAGCACCATGGCCGGGAACAGGACGACTTCCAGCGGGAACAAGGGAATGCGCTCCGAATCCATCACGCCGCGCCTATCATACCAGACGCTTCGCGGCGTCGTGGAGCCAGGCTTCAGCTTGGCAGACACCGGTTCCGAGGGCGAGGCAGTCGTGCATTAACAGGTCGTGGCTTCAGCCGCGGCACAAGGCTTCCTTTTCAGCTTCGCCTTGCGACTTCAGACCACCAAGCGTTTTCGCCATCAGGGTTTCCGGCTGATTCGGTCAGGCTTCCAGCTCTCGCAATGCCTCTTCCATTTCTTCGCGCGCGCGCTGCTCCCCGGCTGCGCGCGCCAGCTCAATGCCCCGCACAAAGATTTCCTTGGCCTCGTTTTTCTGGCCGAGCCGGGCCAGCAGTTGGCCGAGCTGCTGGAAGCCGGGGACGTATTTCGGGTTGGATTCGATGAGTTTGCGAAAGTGCCCGAGCGCTGCTTGATAATCGCCCGCGTTGGTGCACTCCATGGCCAGCCCGTAGCGCGCGAAGGCGTCGTTCGGGTGCTGCGCCACGAACTCCTCCAGCATCTGCCGCCGGGACTTCTGGGGTTGGGTCATAAGCCAAAGCCGCGTATTATATCGGCCTGCGTGCAGTTTCCCAAGAAGGGAGTGGCACATCTCCATGCCCAAGCGATATAGCCGCAGGACGGCCGCAGCGCGACCAGCTCGAGCTGGCGAGGCCAAGCCGGTCAGCTACTCGCGCGCGGAGATGACCGAAGTCGTCCTCCCCAATGACGCCAACCCGCTCGGCAACATTCTCGGCGGGCGCGTGATGCACCTGATTGACATCGCTGCGGCCATCGCCGCGCACCGGCACTCGAACAGCTACGTGGTGACTGCTTCGGTGGACTACGTGGACTTCCGCAACCCCGTCAAGGTCGGCGAACTAATCATTCTGAAGTCGAGCGTGAACCGCGTGTTCAAGACTTCGATGGAAGTGGGCGTAAAGGTTTTCTCCGAAAACGTCCTCACCGGCGAGCGCAAACACACCTCGAGCGCCTATGTGACGTTCGTCGCCCTCGATGAGCACGGCAATCCGAAATTGGTGCCGCCGCTGAAGCTGGAAACCGCCGAAGACCGCCGCCGGTGGCGCGAAGCCGCCGTTCGCCGCCGTACCCGCCTGGCCCATCGCTACAAACGCCCCGCCCAGTCCCTGCGCGAGTAGCCAGCCATTTCAGCGGCCATAGTGCTTCATTCTTCCTGATTGCCACCGGTTCTGAAACTTCGGGCGGCAGTCACTTTTCTTCACTGAGAGCCATTTAGGAACTCTGTGACTGCGGCTGCGGTGCGGAAGGCTGTGTCCACGCAGTTGCCGATCGAAGGTCCGTCGAGATAATTGCCAGCCAAAAATACTCCGGGCAGGCGCGCGAGTTCTTCCCTCACCGTGCGCAGCCGCTCCGCGTGACCCAGGTTGTACTGCGGCAGCGCGCGTGAATAGCGTTCGAGCTGCCGCACTGCCGGTGGTCCGGTGATGCCCAGCACCAGAGCATTTTCCGCTTCGACTGTAGCGAAAATCTTCTTATCATCCCAGGCAAGAATTTCCGGGTCCGTCGCGCCGCCGACGAAGCTCGCCAGCGCGATCATCCCTTCCGGGGCGCGCCCTGCAAACAGCGACGAGTTCCACACCGTGCCCAGCACTCGCAAGCCTTCCGAACGCGGCACCAGAAAGCCAAACCCTGCCAGCGGATGCCTCACCTGCTCGCGCCGGTAGCCTGTGCTGATCACTCCGACGGCCGCGTATTCGATCGCCGCAAGCACCTCCGCAGCGCGGGGCGCCAGTTTGGCCAGCAGCACAGCAGTCGCATAGGAAGGCGTGGCCAGCACGACGGCGTCTGCCGCAGCGGCATCACGGTGGCCTTCGCGGTCCACGTGCAGGGTGACCCTCGGCCTGCCGTCGGCCTTGCGCACCTCGATAGCTTCAACCAACGTGCCGCCGCGCACAGCATCGCCCAGCGCGCGGTGCAGCGCCGCGGGCAGCGTCCGCAACCCGCTGCGAAAATTCGACAGCACCGGCAGCGGCTTCGCGTTCGCAGGCTTATCCTTCCGCCGCGACTTCATCGCCCCGCGCAGTACGCTGCCGTCTTCGCGCTCCCACTGATACAGCAGGGGAAACGCCGCACGCAGGCTCAGCCGTTCAGGGTCGCCCGCATAGACGCCGGAGACGAACGGCCCGACCAGCCGGTCGAGCGCCGTCGCGCCGAATTTGCGCCGCGTGAACGCCGCAACGGATTCGTCCGGCTCGGCCGGCCACGATTTGCGAAACGGCTCGCTGAGCACACGCAGCTTGGTGCCAAGCGGCAGCAGGGAAGTGGTCACCAGCGCGGGCGGCGCCAGCGGCACCCGATGCAGCCGGCCCCGCACCAGCACGAACCGCGGCGCGCGCCGGTCGGCGCGCAGCAGCTCGCCGTCCAGGCCGAGTGCGGAAATCATCTCCAGCAGGTTGTCATTAGAAAGAAAGCTCTGCGGGCCGCGCTCAAACAAGAATCCCTCGGTTGCCACGCTGTCAATTACGCCGCCCACTCGCCCGGCCTGCTCAAACAGAATGATTTCGTGGCCCAGTTCACGAAGCCGCCACGCGCAGGCCAGCCCGCAGATGCCTCCACCGACCACGGCTACGCGCATGAATCTGTCTCCTCTAATTGAGAAGCATTCACAGTGTTTTTGAGAACAGCGGGCGGCTCGCGAGCTTCTGCTGCTCCAGGTAGGGATCAAAAACCATGGCCACGTTGCGGATGAAGATGCGCCCGAGCATCGTCACCGATAACTCCTCCGGCTGCAATTCCACCAGGCCGTCGGCGCGAAACTCTTCCAGCCGTTCCAGTTCCGGTGCAAAGTATTCATCGAATGCGATGCCGAACTCCTGCTCGATCTCGCGCTTGGTGATCACGGTGTGGCACAGCAGCCGGCTGATCACGGCGCGGCGAAGCCGGTCGTCGGGCGAGAGCCGGTAACCGCGCATAGTGGCCAGGCCGCGCTCGGCCACGCGCTGTTCGTAGCTGGCTATTTCGCGGTAATTCTGCGCGTAGTTTGCACCCAGACTGCTGATGGCGCTCACGCCCATCCCGTAGAGGTCTGCGCCGGCTTTCGTCGTGTAGCCCTGAAAATTCCGGTGGAGCGTGCGGTTGCGCTGCGCAACGGCAAGCTCGTCCGCGGGCCGCGCAAAGTGGTCCATGCCGATGTAAAGATAGCCGGCCTCGAGAAATGCCTGCAAGCCGGTGCGGAAGATGCGGAATTTTTCCATCCCTTCGGGCAGCACTTTGGCGAACGAGCCCTGCTGCTTTTTCAGCCACGGCACGTGCGCGTAGCTGAACATGGCCACGCGGTCGGGCGCGAGCGTCAGCACCTGCTCGACCGTCGCGCGGAAACTTTCCGCAGTCTGATACGGCAGTCCGTAGATCAGATCCACGTTGATGCTGTCGAAGCCCAGCGAGCGCGCCGCGGCAATCAGGTCGCGGGTCATCTCAAACGGCTGGATGCGGTGGACGGTTTTCTGCACCTGGGGGTTGAAATCCTGAATGCCCATGCTCAGGCGATTGAAGCCCAGCCGGCGGAGGGTCTCCAGATGCTCGCGCGAGGTGACGCGCGGGTCCACCTCGACGCCCAGCTCGGCGTCCGGCGCGAACGTGAACCGCTCGTGCGTGTGTACGAACAGGTCTTCGAGCTGCTCGGGCGAAAGGTACGTCGGCGTTCCGCCGCCCCAGTGAAACTGAATCACCGGCCGGCGCCGTGAAACGAAGCCGCTGATGTGGTCCACTTCGCGTTTCAGGTTGGTGAGATACGGAGCCGCCACCTGCTTGTTCTTGCTGATGACCACGTTGCACGCACAGAAAAGACACAGGCTCTCGCAGAACGGCAGGTGTTGGTAGAGCGACACCGGCGTGCCCGCCTCGTCGGCCTGCCGCGCTGCGGCTTCAAAGTCTTCCGGGCCGAAATCTTCCTGCCACACCGGCGCGGTCGGATAGCTTGTGTAGCGCGGCCCGGGGCGGTTGTAGCGGTTCAGGAACTCTTCGCTGATGTCGAAGCGTTCCCGGGCCATCGAAATTTGCACTTTTCCGTCAGACATCGCCCGAGCGGCTCCCGGTCAACGGCTTGCTCGCCGCGGCGGACGGCGCGGTCTTCCCGGCGCGGATAAACGCTCGGGCGTTTATCACCGGCGTGTCGGGCAGAATCCCGTGCCCGAGGTTCAGGATGTGTCCCACGCCGCCGGTTTTGGCAATCGCCGCCTCTGCCGCGGCTGCGATTTTCTCCTGCGGGCCGAGCAGCATGCCCGGGTCAACATTACCCTGCAACGCAAGGCGTGGCCAGCGCTGCCGCGCTTCGGCCAGGTCCACTCGCCAGTCCACGCTCAGCACGTCCGCCCCGGCCCGCACAACACTTTCCAGCAAGTGATTCGATGCTTTCGTATAAAGGATCACCGGCGTTGCAGCAGCGCCCGGATCGGTCCGAAGCTCTTCAATCAGCAGCCGCAGCGCAGGCAGCTCGAATTCGTCATATTCTTCGCGGGCTAGCTCCCCGGCCCAGGTATCGAACAGTTGCACCGCAGCCGCGCCGGCGGCAATCTGCGCCCGCAGGTAGCCGGCGGTGTTGCGCGCGATGCGTTCGAGCAGCCCATGCAGCAACGCAGGTTCGGCATACATCATTTGCTTGATCCTGACGAAACCGGCCTTGCCCTGCCCTTCGACCAGGTAGCAGGCCAGCGTCCACGGCGCGGCGGCAAAACCCAGCACCGGCACGCGCGGGCCAGCTTCACGCACGAGTTGCCGGATAGTGTCCATCAGAAAGCCGGTGTCGCTTTCCGGATCAAACTCGCGCAGGCGCGCCAGATCGGCAGCGCTGCGGATCGGGTTCGGCAACACCGGGCCGTGGTCAGTCAGTTCGAGTTCAAGGCCCATGGCTTCGGCGGGAATCAGGATGTCGCTGAACACGATGATAGCGTCCACATCGAGCAAACGGTAGGGTTGGAGCGAGACCTCGACTGCCAGCTCCGGCGTCTTGCAGATTTCAAGGAAGGAATGCTTCGCGCGGATGGCACGATATTCGGGCAGGTAACGCCCCGCCTGCCGCATCAACCACACCGGCACACGCTCGGTGGGCTCGGCCCGGCAGGCGCGGAGAAACAGCGCGCAGCGGTCTTCGGAGGTTGTATGCATCATTCCTCAGCTACGAGACTGCGATGATAGCAGAGTTGCCCGGCGGCCGCACCGCAGGCTGCCCCTGCCGCGCACCAATCCGCTATAATCACCGGCTGGCGCACGAGGGGCTTGTCGCCGCCAACCCTTCCCGCAGCTTGGAAGAAGCTCGTGTGGCGACCTGAAGTCGCCGCTGCAATGGCCGCCGATTAGCGAAGCTCGTGCAGCGGCGGCTTCGGGCCGCCACAATCTCAACAGCCGCGAACCATCATGCAGACGAACTACGCCGCCCTGATGTTCTACGTTGCGAGCCTGGCCCTGTACGTCTGGCTGCTGTATTCGAACCGGCCGTGGGTCGGCTTCGGTGCCACGACGATGCTGGCCGGGGGGCTGGTGCTGCATTACTTCCGGTTGATGGAGCGCGCCCGGGCGCTTGATTCGGTGCCGTATCAGGACCTGCCCGGCTCGATTTCTCTGTTCGCCTGGCTGCTGGGGCTGACTTATTTGGGCCTGGAAGCCTTTCACCGGCAGCGCTCGGTGGGAGCGTTTGTGCTGCCGTTTGTGTTCGCGCTGGCGCTGCTCAGTACGGTATTCGCACCGGAACAGCCCCCCGCGCCGCCCGAAGCGCACAGCGCGCTGTTCGCGCTGCACGTGACCCTCAACATCCTGGCCTATTCCGCGTTTGCCATTTCGTTTGTGCTGAGCGTGATTTTTTTGTTGCAGAACCGCATGCTGCGCGACCGCACCCCCGGCCGGACGTTCTGGCGCTTCCCGGCCCTGGAAGTGCTCGAGCGGATGAGCCGCAGCAGCGTGGCGGTGGGGCTGCTGGCGCTGGCCGTGGGGATGGCGCTGGGGTTCATCGTTTCACGCCAAGTGCGCGGCCAGGCGTGGACGAACGACCCGAAAGAGCTTGTTTCCGTGCTGATACTGGCCTGCTATGGCGCGTACCTGTGGCTTGGGCGCACAACGGCCTGGCGCGGCGCACGGGCCTCGTGGCTGTGCGTAGCCAACTTCGTGGTGGTAATCTTCAGCCTGACGGTGGTGAACTTGTATCTGTCGGAGTTTCACCGCTTCTTCTGACAAGATGAACCGGGCGAGACATCACAAATATCACAGGAACCGGGTGCGGCCGTGCGCATCGTGCTGATTGGCATCAACCATCGCACCGCGCCGGTCGAACTGCGCGAATGCGTGGCGTTTGACGCCGACCAGGCCCGGCGCGCGGCCGCAGAGCTGACCCGGCGCAGGCGCCTGCGCGAAGCCGTCGTGCTTTCCACCTGCAACCGCAGCGAACTGTACGGCGTGCCCGATGACGGCGCAGGAGAAGTTGGTCCGGCGCTGCAGGAGTTTTTCGCCACGTTCCACGGCGTCCCGGCCGCCCAGCTCGCGCCGAGCACTTACGTACTCGAAGATGCCCAGGCCGTGCGGCACCTGTTCCGGGTGGCTTCCGGTCTTGATTCGATGCTGCTGGGCGAAGCGGAAATTCTCGGCCAGGTGCGCGAAGCCTACAAGCGTGCTTTCGAGCATGGCACTACCGGCCCGGCGCTGAATCGGCTGTTTCAGAGCGCGCTGGATGCCGGCCGGCGCGTTCGCTCGCAGACCGAGCTGGGTGCCGGGCCGATGTCGGTGGCGTTCGGCGCCGTCAAGCTGGCCGAGCAGATTTTCGGCAGCCTGCGCGAGCGTGCAGCACTGATTCTGGGCGCAGGGACGGTGGGCGAGCAACTCGTCGAGCATCTTCGCAACCGCAAAATCGCGCACCTGTTCGTGGCCAACCGTTCCTGGGAGCGCGCCCGCGCCCTGGCCGAGCGGTTTCGCGGCGAAGCCGTGCACTGGGAGGAATTGGCAGATTACTGGCCGCGGCCAGACATCGTGGTCACGTCGCTGGGCGGCGGTGAGCCTTCGCTCACCCGCGCCCAACTGCAAAAGGCTATGGCCGCGCGCGGCAACCGCCCTCTGTTTCTGATTGATCTGGGCGTGCCGCGGAACGTAGAAGCGGCCGCGGGCGAGCTATACAACGTTTATTTGTATAACGTGGACGACCTGACCGACATCGTCGAGCAGAACCGCCGCGCGCGGCAGCAGGAGATCCCCCGCGCGGAGCAGATTGTCGAGGAGCACGTGGCGCGATTCGAAGCGTGGCGCGCGGCGGCTGAGATGGTCGCGTTGCTGCGGGAGTTGCGGCAGCGTTCGGCCGCTCCCGATACGGCCACGCTGCACCGCCGGCTGGAAGACATGGAGCATCTTTCGCCGCAGGAACGCCACGACCTGCGGCTGGTTGCTGAAGAGCTGCTGCGGCTGGCCCGGCTCGAGCCGGAAGCGCAGCTCCGGCACGTGCCCGCCCTGCGCCAGCGTGTCCACCGGCTCGATCTGGTGCGCGACCTGTTCGGCATTACGAAAGGTTCGCCGTGAAAAAGCTGCGCATCGCCACCCGCGGCAGCCAGTTGGCGCTATGGCAGGCGAACCACATCCGCAAGCTGCTGGCCGGGCTGGGCGCGGAAGCGGAGCTGGTGGTTATCAGGACTTCCGGTGACCGGTTCCAGCGCGCCCAGCTTGCCAGCCTCGGCCTGAAGGGCGTATTCATAAAGGAACTTGAAGATGCGCTGCTGGAGCTGCGCGTGGACCTGGCCGTGCACAGCATGAAAGACGTGCCTACGGATATACCGCCCGGTCTGGCCTTTCCGGCCATCTGCCGTCGGGAAGACGTCCGCGACGCGCTCATCTCGCGCGAAGGCATCGGCCTGCGCCTGTTGCCCGACGGCGCGCGCATTGGCACCAGCAGCTTGCGCCGGCAGGCCCAGTTGCTCTGGTTCCGTCGCCAGCTCCGCGTCGAGCCGCTGCGCGGAAACGTGGATACGCGCCTGAAAAAACTCTCGCGCGGCGAATTTGACGCCATTGTGCTGGCCAAAGCCGGCCTTGACCGGCTCGGGGCCGGAGGTGTGATTACTGAAGTGCTGCCGCCGGAAATCAGCCTGCCGGCGGTTGGCCAGGGCGCCTTGGGCCTCGAATGTCGTCTGCAGGATGAGGAGCTGGTCGAGTTGCTGGCGCAACTCGACCACCAGGAAACGCGCGCGGCCATTACCGCCGAGCGCGCGCTGCTGGCCGAATTGCAGGGTGGTTGTCAGGTGCCTGTCGGAGCGTGGGGGCGCGTTGAAAGCGGCCGGCTCGTGCTCGATGCTGTGGTGCTGGCTCCCGACGGCAGCGCCTGCATCCGCAGGCGGGCTTCGGATGCGCCTGAGTCCGCCGAAGCACTGGGGCGCACACTGGCGCGGACCATGATGGATGCCGGCGCCGGCCGGCTGCTCCAGCTTGCCGGCCGTGTTTTGAGGGATCCGTGATGAGCGAAGGGAAACCGCTGGCGGGCAAACGCGTGGTCGTGACCCGCGCGCTTGAACAGGCACAGGAGATGCTCGCACAGCTCGGGCAGTCCGGCGCAGAAGTCCTGCTGCTGCCCACACTGGCCTTCCGCGCGCCGCAGAATACCGCTCCGCTGGATGAAGCCATTGGCAAGTGTGACGGATTCGACTGGATTCTTTTCACCAGCCGGAACGCGGTGCGATTTTTCTGCGCACGCTGCCGCGCCTTGGGCCTTGAGCCGCCTTCGGGCTACACCACGCGACCGCAGATTGCCGCCGTCGGCCCGGCGACGGCTGAGGCGGCCCGTCAGGAAGGCATGCGCGTGGCTCGGGTGGCCGCGCGGTTCCTTGCCCAGGGATTGGTGGAAGAACTGCGCAGCGAGGTGGCCGGTGCGAAGATTCTGCTGCCACGCAGTGACAAGGCTGGCGAAGAGTTGCCCGTGGCATTGCGCTCGCTGGGAGCCGTGGTCACGGAAGTGGTCGCCTACGAGACCGGCGCGCCCGCCGCGCCCGACCGGAAACTGCTTGACCGCATCCTGGTGGGCGATGTGGACGTGGTGACCTTCGCTAGCCCCTCGGCGTTCGACAACTTTCTGGAAATGGCGGGCCCTGACCGAGTCCGCAAGCAGGCCGGCTCGTTTGCCCTGGCGGCCATCGGACCGGTGACCGCCGCGGCCATCCGCGACGCCGGCTTTCCGGTCGCCATCGAGGCAGACGAAGCAACCGCCGATGGGTTGGTCGCCGCGCTGGCCGCCTATTTTACGCAGGGCAAGTCCACGGGAGCGAAAGCACCATGAGTTTTCCCACGCATCGCCCGCGCCGCCTGCGCCGCAGCGAACTGCTCCGCGGCTTCGTCCGCGAAACGCGCTTGGGCGTTGAGGGCTTGGTCTATCCGATGTTTGTCGGGCCGGGCACGAAAGTGCGCACCGAGGTCAGCTCGATGCCGGGCATTTACCAGCAGTCAGTGGACCAGTTGCTTGAAGAATGCCGAGAAGTCGAACAGCTCGGCATCCCGGCAGTGATTCTGTTCGGGCTACCCGAGCGCAAAGACGACCGCGGCTCAGAAGCCCACTCCGCCGCCGGAGCCGTGCAGCGCGCCATCGCAGCTATTCGCAAGGCCGGCCTGAGGCTGCTGGTCATCACTGACGTCTGCCTGTGCGAATACACCAGCCACGGCCACTGCGGTGTCGTCCAGGGCGGGGAAGTGCTGAATGACCCCACGCTGGAAATCCTGGCTGAGGCGGCACTGTCGCACGCCCGGGCGGGCGCGGACATCGTGGCGCCATCGGACATGATGGACGGCCGTGTGGCCGCCATCCGGCGCAAGCTCGATGAGCACGGCTTCGCCAACGTGGCGATTCTTTCCTATGCGGCCAAGTACTGTTCCGGCTTCTACGGGCCTTTCCGCGAAGCGGCGCAATCGGCGCCGCAGTTCGGCGACCGGCGCAGTTATCAGATGGACCCGGCTAACGCGCGCGAGGCGCTGCGCGAGGTGGCCTTGGACCTCGAAGAAGGCGCGGACATAGTCATGGTCAAGCCCGCGCTGCCCTATCTGGACGTGATTCGACTGGTGCGCGACCGCTTCGCCCTCCCTGTGGCCGCCTACAACGTCAGCGGCGAATACGCCATGGTCAAAGCTGCCGCGCGCAACGGCTGGCTTGAAGAGCAGCGCGTCGTGCTGGAAATTCTCACAGCCATCCGCCGCGCCGGCGCGGACATCATCCTGACCTATCATGCCAAAGACGCGGCGCGCTGGCTGAAAGCGGGCTAGCAGTGCAGGGACGAGCCGGCCTGTCCGCCGTCTGGTGAGTCGACGAAGCCGAAAATGAAATCCGCGCGCGATCGTTCCCGCGAAATCTTTCGCGAAGCCGGGCAATTGCTGGTCGGCGGCGTAAACAGCCCGGTGCGGGCGTTCCGCGCCGTCGGGGGCGATCCCCTGGTGGTTGACCGCGCGCACGGGCAGCACCTCTGGGATGCCGACGGCAATCAGTATACCGACTACGTCTGCTCCTGGGGTGCGCTGATCCTCGGCCACGCGCATCCGGCCGTTGTCGAAGCCATCCGCGAGCAGGCCGGGCGCGGCACCAGCTACGGAATGACTTGCGCGCTCGAAATTGAACTGGCCCGGCACATCCGGCAGGCGCTGCCCTCGATGGAGCGCATTCGCTTCGTCAGTTCCGGTACCGAAGCCACCATGAGCGCCGTGCGCGCGGCGCGGGCGTTCACCGGCCGCGAACTGATTGTCAAATTCGAAGGTGGCTACCACGGGCATGCGGACAGTTTCCTGGCGCAGGCCGGTTCGGGGCTGGCCACGCTGGGCATCGCCGCAAGCCCGGGCGTCCCCGAAGCACTGGCGCGCCTGACGGTGAATCTGCCGTACAACGACCTGCGCGGCGTCGAGCAGGCCTTCCTCAAACACCGCGGAGAAATCGCCGCCGTGATTGTCGAGCCCGTTGCCGCCAACATGGGGGTCGTGCTGCCTGGCGCCGGCTTTTTGGCCGGGCTGCGCCAACTCACGCGACAGAATGGCGCGCTGCTGATTTTCGACGAAGTCATTACTGGCTTCCGCGTCACCTACGGCGGCATGCAGACGCTGCTCGGCATCGAGCCGGACCTGACCACGCTGGGGAAAATTATCGGCGGCGGGCTGCCGGTTGCCGCCTACGGCGGCCGCGCCGTTGTCATGGAGCGCATCGCGCCGCTCGGGCCGGTCTATCAGGCGGGGACGCTTTCCGGAAATCCGCTGGCCATGCGCGCGGGCATCGAGACGCTGGTGCAGTTGAAGCGGCCGGGTTTCTACGACGACCTGAACCGCACCACCGAACCGCTCGTGCTCGGCCTGCGCGAAGCGGCGCGCGAGGCCGGGGTGGCCGCTCACGTCAGCGCGTTCGGCTCGATGCTCACGCTCTTCTTCACCGAACAGCCGGTGACAAATTACGATGCGGCAAAGGCTTCCAGCACGCAGCGGTTCGCCGCGTTTTTCCAGCAGATGCTCAGTCGCGGCGTGCTTCTGCCGCCGTCGCAGTTCGAGGCGTGGTTCGTCTCGGCCGCACACACTTCGCAGGAGATCCAGCAGACACTAACCGCGGCCCGCGAAAGCCTGCGCGCCATCCGCAGCAGCTAGCGAGTTGATTCGCAAATTCTCCTGAGAATTCTGGCCCTGTCGGCTAGGTGATTCGTTCTCCGGTGTCGGCGTCGAACAGGTGGAGGTGCTCGAGCGGCAGGCTCACGTGGACTTTCTCACCCGCTTCGAATCCTGCACCTGCCGGAGCCACAGCCATCAGGCGCAGCTTGGCCAGCCGCAGCTCCAGAAAACTCTGGCTGCCGTGCAATTCCACCAGCGCCACCTCCGCCGGCCAGGTATGGGACTGTTCCACGCGGCTCAGGCGCAGGTGTTCGGGCCGGACGCCGAGCCTCGCGCGACGAGAGTCCCTCAGCGACGCTGGCGGATTCTCCAGCCACAGTTCCTGCCCCGACACGGTGAGAGCGGCGCGGATGCCTTCCCGCCGCAGCTCCGCATCCAGCAGGTTCATCGGCGGACTACCGAAAAACGAAGCGACGAAGGTATTGGCTGGCGCATCGTACACTTTGCGCGGCGTCCCCACCTGCGCCGGCCGTCCCGCGCGCATCACCGCAATCCGTGAGGAAAGCGACAGCGCTTCTTCCTGGTCATGCGTCACGTAGACGAAGGTGGTGCCCAGCTCCCCGTGCAACCGCTTCAGTTCTTTGCGCATCTGCGCGCGCAGCGGCGCGTCCAGATTCGAAAGCGGCTCATCGAACAGGAACAGTTTCGGCTGGCGGACAATCGCCCGGCCCAGCGCCACTCGCTGGCGTTCGCCGCCGGAGAGCTGCCGCGGATATTTTTCCAGCAGCGGCGTCAGCCCGAGCATCGCGGCCGCGTGCTGCACCCGTTTGCGGATGGTTTCGCGGTCTGCGCCGGCCAGCTCGAGCGGAAAGGCCAGGTTGCGGAACACGGTGCGGTGCGGGTAGAGCGCGTAGGTCTGGAACACGAAGGCCACATCGCGCTTGTGCGGTGGCAGGTGCGTCAGCTCGCGGTCGCCCAGGCGGATGCTGCCGCGCGTCGGTGACTCCAGCCCGGCAATCAGGTTCAGCGTGGTGGATTTTCCGCAGCCGCTCGGCCCCACAAAAGTGAAGAATTCGCCGCTGTGGATCGAGAGCGCGGGAATCTCCACCGCGAGCTTTTCGCCGAACTCTTTTCGCACGCTGTCGAAAATCAGGTCCACAAATCTCTCCGCTTCAACCTTTCACCGCACCGGCGGTCAGGCCGCTCACGATGCGCCGCTGGAATGCCAGCATCAGCAGCACTGTGGGCAGCGTGGCCAGCACCGAAGCGGCGGCAATCTCGCCCCAGGGAATCTCGTGCAGCCCGGGGAACAGCGCGATGGCCACCGGCAGCGTCCGCGCCGATTCGCTGGCCGTGAGCGCCAGCGCGTAGAGAAATTCGTTCCACGAAAAAATGAACACCAGCAGGCCAACGCTCAGCAGGCCCGGCAGGGCCAGCGGCAGCACCACGTGGCGCAGGATGCCCAGGTGCGAGCAGCCGTCTACGCGCGCGGCGCGGTACAGATCACCGGGAATGTCCCGAAAAAAGTTCGTCAGCGTCCAGATGGTGAAGGGCATGGCAAACACCGAATGCGCCATGGCCACGGCGAACACGCTGTCGCGGATGCCCAGCGCAATGGAAAGCAGATAGAGCGGGCCGACGTTGGCAATCGGTGGGAACATGGAAAGACACAGCATCCCCGCCAGCACCAGATTGCGTCCCGCCAGATTCAGCTTTGCCAGCGCGTAGGATGCTGGAATGCCCAGCACCAACGCCACCAGCACCGTGGCTGCGGCGACGAAGACGCTGTTTGCTACCACGCGAACGAATCCCGGCGCGGCCAGCACCGCGGCGAAGTGTTGCCACGTGGGCGGCGAGGGCAGCAACGGCGGCAGCGTACCCAGTTGCCCGGCCGGTTTCAGCGCCGTGATGAACTGCCAGGCGAACGGTCCCAGCACAAAACTCAGCACCAGTCCGGCCAGCGCAATCAGCAACATTCCCCGCACCATGGCCCAAGCCTTCACGCGCGCAGCTCCCACGACTTGCGGATGTTGTGCAAATAAATCAGGCTCAGCGCAAAGATGAATGCAAACGTCGCCACCGCCAGCGCCGAGCCGTAGCCGAACTGCAGCGTGCGGTACAGCAGCTTGTAGGTGTAGATAACCAGCGTCTCTGAGGTATTCGCCGGGCCCCCGCCGGTGAGCACAAAAATCAGGTCGAAGATGCGCGCTGCGTCCATCGTGCGGAACAGCAGCACAATCAGCAGTATCGGCTTCAGCAGCGGCAGCGTGATATGGCGGAACAGTTGCCAGGCGTTGGCGCCGTCTATGCGCGCGGCGCGGTAGAGATCTTCAGGTATCACCTGCAATCCCGCCAGCGACAGCAGCACGACGAATGGCGTGGTCTTCCACACGTCGGCCAGCACCGCCGCGTGCAGCGCCCACCCCGGATCCCCCAGCCAGTTGATGCGCGTGCCCAGCAGGTAGTTCAGGACGCCAAAATCGGCGTTGAAAATCCATTCCCAAAAGCGCGCGGCCACCACGTTGGGCACGGCCCAGGGAATCAGCACCAGCGCACGCGCCATGCCCCGGCCGGGAAACGGCCGGTGCAGCAGCAGCGCGATGCCCACGCCAAGAATCAACTCCAGCGGCACCGAGAGTGCCAGGAAATACGCCGTGTTGCCCAGCGCCGCCCAAAAGCGCGCGTCTTCGATGAGAAACCGGTAGTTGTCGAAGCCCACGAATTCGGCGATGTGAAAGACCGGTAGTTGGCGGCGAAAGCTGAGCCAGACGGTGTAGAGCACCGGCACCAGCGCCACCGCCGCACTGAAGCCCACGGCGGGACCAAGCAGCCCGTAGCGCGCCAGGCGCTCGCGCACGGCGTTCATTCCACCCCCAGCAGGTGCGCCACTTGCGGCTCGGCGATTTCCATGGCGCGCTCCGGCCGCCGGATCCCGGCGACGACCGCGCTCAGCTCCGGCTGCAGAATCTGTGAAATCATCAGGTAATAGGGCGTCACCGGCCGCGGCTCGGTCGCTTCCAGCGATGGCAGCAGATGCTCGAGGATCTCCATCTGCGCGCGGATTTCCGGGTCGCGGTAAAGCTCCATGTGCGCAGCCAGCACTCCCACGTCCAGCAGGACTTGGCGTTGCGAAGCATAGCGGATCATAAAGCGGATGAACCGCACCGCTTCGGATTTGTGTGGCGAGCGGGCATTGATGCCCAGGTGCCAGCCGCCCAGTGTCGGCGCGCTCCTGCCGCCGGTGAAGTGCGGCACCATGGTCAGGCCTACGCGGCCGGCCACAGGAGAATCCTCGCGGTTCAGCAGCCGCCAGGCGTAAGGCCAGTTGCGCATGAAAATCGCCCGGCCGGATTGAAACATAAAACGTGCCGCCTCTTCGTTCAGCGTGGTCACCAGCGGCGGCGTGATGCCCGCATCGCGGATCAGGCCGTACATGAAGTGCAGCGCGTCCACGGTTTCGGGACGCGTGAGCGCCGGGTGCCCTTGATCGTCGAGCACGTCGCCGCCGTTCCCGCGGATAAACTCCAGCGCGGCACACACCAGGCCTTCGTACTGCATCCCTTGCCAGACAAAGCCGGCCAGCCGCGGGTCGGCCTCTCCGTTGAGGATGTGCCGTGCCTGCTGCGCAAGCTCTTCGTAGGTTCGCGGTGGTGCAAAGCCGTATTTTTCGAGCAGGTCTCTGCGGAAGTAGAGCACGCCCGCATCCACAAACCACGGCACGCCCCAGAGTTTCCCGTCGAGCCAGTCGGCGCGCAGAGCCGATGCGTTCAGCGGCGCGAGTTCCTCTTTGGGGATGTGGGGCGTCAGCTCGGCCAGCCAGCCGGCGCGGGCGAACTCCGGTACCCAGATCACGTCCATGTCAATCACGTCTACGTCGTCTGCGCCGGCGGCCAGGTTCATCACGTAGAACTGATGCTGCTCGTCGGTCGAAGCGGGCAGCAGCTCTTCGCGGATGCGGATATCAGGATTTTCCGCCTCAAACTGTTTGATCAGCTCGGTGACAGCGGTGTAGCGCGGATGCTTGGCATGGCGGAAGACTACCGTGACCGGCTCGCCCGGGCGCGGCGCGGGGCGTTCCCTCCGGCAGCCCCAGCAGCCGACGGCCAGCGCAGCACTGAGCGCGAGCAGAAGCAGATAGGAGCCATTTCGTGCCACGGCGTGCTCTCGTCTGTGTGGCCTGCCCTCCAGTCTAGCCCACCCCCGCCTGGTGAAGAAGGCTTTTCGGTCAAGCAGGAGTTCGCCTGGTGCGGGCGCACCTGTTACTGGGGAAAATCGCTGTACACGATGCGGCCGTCGAAAATGGTGTAGAGCACCCGAGTCTCGAGCAACTCGCGCGGGGGACGGGTGCGGATGTCACGGTCGAGCACGACCACATCGGCCAGTTTCCCGGCGCGGAGGCTGCCGCGGTCGTGCTCTTCGAACGTGGCCCAGGCGTTGTTCACGGTAAAGTAGCGCACGGCTTCTTCCAGGGTGAGGCGCTCCTGCGGGAACCAGCCGCCCGCCGGTTCGCCCTTCAGCGTTTGCCGCGTGACGGCCGCGTAGATGCCCAGCAGGGGATTAATCGGATAGTAGGAAGCGTTGGTGCCCGGCCAGTCGGACCCGAACGACATCACTGCGCCGTTCTGCTCGAGCGACCGAAAGGCGTATGCCCAGCGGGCACGCGCGCCGATGCGTTCCTCCATCCAGCGCATGTCATCAATGCAGTGGTAGGGCTGCACTTCGGCCACCAGTTTCAGCTTGCCGAAGCGCGGCAAGTCGTCGGGATGCACCACTTGCGCGTGGACTACTCGGTGGCGGCGCTCGCGCTCGGGATTTTCGCGCAGCACCCGCTGGTAGGTATCGAGCAGAATGCGGTTGGCCGCGTCGCCGATGGCGTGAACGGTGATGGTGAACCCGGCGGCGTCAGCGCCTTTCATGAGCCGGTAGAGATTGCCTTCGGGGAACATCACCTCGCGCAGCTGTCCGCGGTTGCCGGGTTGATGCTCATAGGGCTCGGAGAACAGCGCGGTGGAGTTGCCCATGATGCCGTCCACCCACGCCTTCAACCCGCCCAGCCGGATAAAGTTATCTCCCCAGCCGCCGGGGACGGCAGAGATGTTGTTGCGGCGAATGTAATCGCGCACCGCTTCCCAATCGGAAAGCCACATGCGTGCCCAGATTCGCGAGGTCAGCTCGCCGGAACGCTGAAGGTCGCGCAGCAGTTCGAGCTGCTCGAAGTTCGCCACGTTGTCGTGCATGCCGGTGACGCCCCAGCGGCGGGCTTCTTCGAGAGCGCGCAAAGCTTCGCGGCGGCGCTGCTCATACGACGGCCGGGGAATCACGCGGCGCACCAGCTCGGCCGCCTGACCGCGCAGCAGACCGTTCGGGTTGCCTTCGCGGTCGCGGACGATTTCGCCGCCATCGGGGTCGGGTGTCTCGCGGGTGATGCCTGCTGCGCTCAGGGCCAGCGAATTGGCGAGAAACATCTGCTGATCAAAGCGGCTGATCAGCGCGGGATGGTCGCCGGTGACCGGGTCAATCAGATCTTTTGTGGGGAGCAAGGGTGGTGCGGCTCTTTGTTTTTGTTCCGCGCCGGCCGAAGCCATGGCCCACTGCGCGTAGGCGCCCCAGTCGCCGCCCACCAGCCACGCGCCAGCGGGCAGCCTCCGGGCCGCTTCGGCCACCCGCTTGCGAAATTCCGCGGATTCGTTCACATCGAGCAGGTTCAGCCCGAGCAGCAGTCGCCCGGCCTGCGCGAAGTGCACGTGGTTGTCAATAAAGCCGGGAAGCACCAGCGCACCTTTCAGGTTAAGCACCTGCGTGTGCCCTTCGCGGATCAGCGGCTGCACGTCGGCCGCACGGCCGACCTTGATAATGCGATTGCCGCGGATGGCTACTGCTTCGGCGTCGCCTTCGTCAACTTCGAGCGTCCATACGCGCCCGCCGAGTAGGACCAGGTCTGCGGTCGGTTCCCGTGCAGGTCGCTGCGCAGGGGGCGCGCAGCAGCAGACGAACAGCAGCGAAGTGAACACGACGCAAATTCGCATCGCAACCGCCTCCCCGGCCTCGCGTGCGCCGGCGGGAATTATAGCCGCCGCCTGCCCCGGCTTCCACGCGCATTTCGGTTCCGCTTGCTTCCACACCTCGCGCTGGCTACAATCCGCGCGCTTGACGGGCGGATTGCCGCGCAGTGCAAAGCCGCAATCGAATTCGAATTTTGTTTGACATCGAAAAGGGAGGAACCATGCAAAAGCTGTGGCGTGGTGCGCTGATTGTTCTGCTTCTGCTGCCGCTGCTGACGGTGGCGCAGGAAAAGGGCGTCAAGAAACTTTCACTGGAGATGTACCTGGACATGGAAACGGTCTCGGACCCGCAGCTCTCCCCGGACGGGACGCAGATCGTGTACACCCGCGGATGGATTGACAAGGTGAACGATCGGCGCGAGTCGGCTATCTGGATTATGAACGCCGACGGTTCGAAAAACCGGTTCCTGGTGGACGGCAGCTCGCCGCGGTGGTCCCCGGACGGCACGCGCATTGCCTTCATCGCGCGGGGCGAGCCGCGCGGCTCACAGATTTTCGTGCGCTGGATGGATGCCGAAGGTGCCACCACCCAGATTACCCGGCTCGAGCAATCCCCTTCCGGAATCACCTGGATGCCCGACGGCAAGTCCATCGCCTTCAGCATGCTGGTGCCAAAGCGCGAGACGTG